>ENA-OOZN01000029-OOZN01000029.1-human-gut-metagenome-genome-assembly--contig:-NODE-29-length-174819-cov-3.247517_pt1 | contig 174819 bp, 180 predicted proteins | sample MGYA00241187_ERZ501397 | MGnify/ENA primary metagenome ERZ501397 (study PRJEB25962, sample SAMEA2042921) | human gut metagenome | biome: human gut; feature: human-associated habitat; material: faeces... | reverse complement strand
CGCCCAATTTTGGGCATGTTGATATTTTAGGGTGTTGCTCAATTTTGAGCCATAGTTATTATGATCTGTTTAATTTGTATGGTGTCATTGAATTAGTGACACCTATTTTATTAATAATTCTAGCATTTTGTCTTATTAGCGATAGGGTTTGTCATTGGTGATAGGACATTTCGTCCTACTGTGAGGGAGTAGGCAATCACGACCCCCTCTCTATAGACAACACTTTAAAGTACGTCCTGTACTGTCTTGGTATTCACTTGGAATAAAGAAATCCTGAGGGCGCAATTTTGCGCTTTCTAAAATTTGTTGATAATTACGGACTTTTCAGTCCATAACTCTATATAGCATTTTCTAATATTTTAGAAATGGGGGTAACACTTTAGATTTCCTATTACAAATATAAAATAATGTGCAACCTTTTTAGAGTGTGCAACCGTTGAAAATGGGTGCAAGATAATAAAGGCTAAATAAAATAAAAAAAATGACTATTTTTTGTCGGTGTCTTTTGGCTTGTAATGTCTAGACCAATTAGGAATGTATCCTGGTCCTCCATCTAAATATTCATCTTCCTCAAGCTGTTTTAATTCTTCTTCAGTCAATAAATCTTCGAGATTACCTTCAATTTCAATTTCTATTTCCTTATTTTTTTCCTTTTTTGATTTCATTGAACAATCCACCTTTCTTAAAGAAATCATATAGCTCTTTATCTTTATCATACAACAATTAAAAGAAAAGTTACAATTTCAAAACCATAGAAAAGGAAATAAATAAATTATTATCAGTATAATTAAACAAATGATCATAATTTTTAATATGGCTTTCATATGTTCCTCCTTGAATTTATGCAAAATAAAAACCGACTATTTTTTGTCGGCTATTATTTGAAATTAATTATTGACCTTGTTCCCAAGCCCATTTTTTAAACTTCTCAAAAGCTTCGATTGCTTCTTTTGGGGCATCTTTCATAATTCCATCTTTTACTTTATCTTTATATGGTTCCCATATTTTCAATAGTTCTTCTATTTCTTTAGGATAATGTCTTAAAGCCATTTTATTTTCGCCCCTTTCTGTTAGTTAAAGCTATGAATTCAGCTTCTACCTCGTCAAAACGTGTTGCACCATACATTCTTTCTGCATATTTACTTATCTCACCTACATTATATTCTTTTATTGGTGGGGTATCAATCTATTATATCGTGTTTTACCTATGTACTTTTTTATACAAGGGCGTACCGAAAATGTCACACCCTTTTGAATGTCTATATAATAAAGAGGGTGCACGAAACAGTCACCCTCCATATTTGAAATAATCTTAACCTTTATTAACAAACCGTTTTATCATGTACAAGTATTTCATTTGCTTTTAGTTTTTTTAGAATAATATCAAAGTTTGTTGCTAATTCATTTTTTAATTCATCAATAAGATCTTGATTTACCTGTAAAACTTGAGCAAGTTCAATCATCCCATCAATTTCGTTCAATTCTGTAATTGCAAAATCTAAATCCGCTATATTGGTTAAATCTTCTAAGCTTTTTCTTTGTTCCATAATTCTGTTTTTAATTGTGTTATATGCTTTATTTTTCATTATTCTTCTTTCCTTTCACTCTCTAAATCCTTTTATTTTGAGTTATAAGCGTTGCTTTATAAAATAGGTATTCTTTTTCAAATGATATAATATCGCTTAATGTGGCTTAAATTTGTTATATTCTTATTTGCTATAGTCACAACCTTTCTTTTGTGCTTTAACACCTTGAACATACCCCAAGGTAAAAGCATCTATAACCGCTTCTACTTGGCCATTGCTATTATTTAAAATATTAGTAATATCACTCGCTCTCATGTTGTAGAGAGGATTTATTTCTTTTTGTGCATTTTTAATTGTGTGTTCTATATCTACTATTCTTGACATTGTTCTTACTCCTTTTCTCTTTTAATGTCTTTATAAAATTCATTTTCTAACTTTTCTAGTGATGGCATGTTGTTTAAATCAATGTACTTAGCCAATTCTAAACAAGCCTTTGGAAACTCCCTTTTGTAAGTTGAAACACTTATGCAATAAGATTTATCAAGAGTTCTAATCATTTCAGTATACCCTCTTGAACATACATACGTTCTAATGATATTTCTATGCCGTGTATTAAGTAAATAAATTAATGGTATAAATTTATCAAGCTCTCTATTAAACAGCTCTAGGCGCTTATTTAGAAGCTCTCTACGCAACATATTAGAAGTTATTTGTTCTCCTTTGGGCTTCAAAAAACCTCCAGGAGCTTCATTTGAGTATTTAATAGATTGAGGGCTTGGAATGTCCTCAATTTCAAATGTTAAAGAAAGTCTTTCTAAATTTATTTTTCTTAATTCCATTAAATATTTTTTGACTTGCTTAACTGTTTCTTTTTCTTTTTCATTCATTATCCTTTTCTCTCAAAATACTAGCTATATTTAGTAATGATTTTTGAATAAATATAAATTCATCATAAGAATATATTGATCTTTCAATACCTAAAATGAATGTATTTAACAACTCTTGCGAAGAAATAATAATAATGATATTTAATTCTTTCTCATGAATGTATTTTGAATGCATTCTAGCGCTATTAAGTATTTTTAAAAAACGTTTGTCAATATCCTCGTCAAATACTTCTCTTTTTATTTTTTCTAAACAATTTAACATAATTAAAGTGATAATAAGAATAAAAAATATTATAAAAATAATTAATTCCTGGATAGGAGGGTTTATAAAAATTCTAATAATGCCATAAAACATAAATAATAAACCAAAAATAAATAAGCATTTTTCAAACTTATCACTTCTTATTGCTTTTCTAATTTTAAATAACATTTCAAACTCCTTTTATATGTAGCAATTTACAATTTTCTAAATAGAATGTGATCATAATTTTTATCTAGTGAAAATATCATACTTATATACTTTATAAAGGCGCTTTCATCATCACTTTCAAAAGTTGCCTTATATAGTAATTTATCTTTTTTATTAAATACGAGTACCTCACCTTTAGATTTAAAATCTTTTTTTATTTTTCTCATTATAAAGTTCTTTTCATGTTGTTGATTATATTTGATTAAGATTTATAAACGAATAACATTGTTGATGTAGAAGAGGGAGAGCTTATAAAAGTTTTAATTTTAGAGATCATATCTTTTGAATTGACCCAATGAAATATTTTTATAATATCTTCTTTTCTTCCTAAATTTAAACCTAATGATATGTTGTTTTGAGTATGATTAATTAACAAAAATGATTTTGTACTTTTTCCTCTTTTAATTATGTATGTTTTATTTGCTTTCTCTTTGTAAATCATTTATTTATATTCTCACTTTCTTTTGTATTTTAATGTTATATAACATATAGATACTATATATATTCATGATTGTATTTTTAATACTAATAACGGTATCGTGTGGGTGGGCACACACCACCTCTCCTCAACTTACCTCACCTAATCTATACTAATCTAATCTATACTAATCTAATCTATACTAATCTAATCTATACTAATCTATGCGGACATTTGACAACCATTTGACAACCATTTGACAACCAAACGAGAAAAAAACTATTTTTTTGTGTATTTTTTATTTTGTAATTTCACTTTAGAAAGCTCGTTTAAATGCATTGTTTTTTTTGCTCTATCTTTTCTAATTTGATTATGCATATACCAATGTGTAACAACTATAACTCCTGTATCAAATGGAATAACAAAACCGTTTTTTTCAAGTTCTTTTATGCTTTCAACTTCTAAACCTGTAAAACGTGCTACGGCTTTAGGATTATTAATAAACCCCTCATCATCTGCATTTAAATTTAAATAAACGTATAATAGTTTTGCGTTTGTTGTCATATCAATAAAAATATCACTATCCATGACTTCTTTAGAAAACATTCTTCTTGTTGCCATTAATTGCTACCTCTTTGTTTATAGCTTTCTATAGCCTTAACCCTATTAGAAACATCACAACCACGATATACTTCTTGAAATCGTTCAATTTCTCTTTGTGAGAACATAAAGCCTTTACCCGTCTTAATAGCTTGTATTAGTCCTAGTTCTCTTAAAGTAGAAATATGTTGTTTTGTAGTGCCTAGTTTTTTAGCCACTTCTTCTTGTGATAGCATATTCAAGTATAAAGCTTTTTCTTTTTCTTCTTTTACTTCAATCATGCTATATAGTTTTTTCTTTAAATTTTCAATTTCTAAAGGTATTGTATTAATACGCTTATTAATCTTTTCAAAGTTTAAAGAACTATCATTGTTATTTGAATTTAACAATCTCATTCTTTCTTCACTTAAAGATATGATCTTTAAAATTAATTCTTCTTGTTTATCCATGTTTACCACTCCTTTTTTTATAAATTTGAGGTATTGCTAGATTGATCTAATTAAAATAGCTAAACAATCCGCAACAAAACAACATAATACAATAATTGTTACTAGTCCTCTTGTTGTTAATTTCATGTTCTTATACCTCATTTCTTTTTGATTTCGTCATAAATGACGATAACTTTAATTTTCTTCAATTAAATCTTCAACTTCTACATTTAAAGCTTTTGCAAGTTTATATACTGTTGTAGGTCTTGCGTTATGTGTTTTCTTTATGTTTCTTAATGTACCATCAAAAACATTAGCTTTTTTACATAATTCTTTAACGGTTAAGTTGTTTTTAGCCATTAAAATAATAAGTTTGTCATTGTTGACCCTTAAATAACTAGCCAATTTAATCACCTCCATATATAAAAATTGATAACTTATCAATTAAATAATAGTAAATGCTTGATATAATGTCAATATATTGGTAATATCTTTTTGATAAGTAGTCAATATTTTATTAATAATTGTGTTATACTTTATACGAGGTGATAAAAAAATGGAAAAGGAAACTATAGGACAAAAGCTTAAAAGATTGAGAAAAGAAAAAGGACTTACACAAAAAGAATTGAGTGATTTAAGCGGTATACATGTATCGCAATTATCAAGATATGAAAAAGACATAAATAAGCCGTCTTTAGATACTATTTTTAAAATATGTCAATCTTCAAACATTGATTATAAAGAGTTTGATGTATCTTTATTGGGATTGTTACATGAGGATAATATAGAAAAAAATAGGGAATATCTTAAAAAAGAAGATTTAGAATACTTTATAGACTCCATAAAATATATACCTAAATTTGAAGTGATGGATATATTAAAACATAATGAAGTTATAAGCAAAATTACAATCGGTATATTTTATAACGGTCTAGATAATGACCTAGAATTATCTATAGAAGAAATTACAACCATTCGTAATGAATGCGAAAAAGCGTATCAAGAATGTTTAAAACTTAAATTATTTGAAATGTATTTTAATAAAGAAGAATTGAACAAATTAGAAAATAAATAAAACTTATATTATTTATCACCCCTCCTGGTATAACACAATCAATAAAACCAACAGGAGGGAACAACAATGAGCATTTTAAAAGTAGCAAGTAAAAAGGCTAAAAATGGATATACATTTAAAGTTGATTTTAGATATAAAACCAATGGCATAACAACAAGATACGTTAAGAGTGGCTTTCTAACAAAGAAAGAAGCTAAAGAACATGAGGAAGATATAAAAGCACAAATAAGACTATATGGACGAGTAAAGAAGATATATAACGGTACTTTAAATATGTGCTTTGATGAATGGTTAAAGGTTGACAGCAACCAATTAGCACCTAATACAATCAATTTATATAAGCAAACTTATAATAAGTATGTAAAGAATACTATAGGAAAAGAAAAACTTGTAAACTTAAAATATAAAGAAATACAAGCATTTATAAATAAAAGTAATATAAGCTATGATAATTGTATTGCTATTAAGGAAGTATTAAATATGGTGTTTAATTTTGCTGTTAAGAATGAGTATGTTGAAAATAACCCAATTCAATTTATTAAAAATACTAAAGTAAAAGATAAGAAAGACAAAAATAATTATATTACATATGAAGAATACCAAACATTAACAAATAAATTAAATCAAGGTTCTTTTAATGATCATGCAATTTCTATTGCTATTAGTATTGGGTATTATACAGGTTTAAGAGTAAGTGAAATATTAGCATTAAATAAAAATGACTTTGATTTTATTAACAATACGATAAGTGTTACTAAACAGATTGCTAATAGAAATACTAAAGCAAAAGAAACCACAACAAAAAATATTCTTAAAACAATATCAAGCAATAGTTTATTACCTTTAGTAAATGAACTAAAAGAAATATTATTAGTATGGTTTGATATTAACCCTTATGAGGTTGTTGTTTGTAATAAGAAAGGTTTATATTTCAATCCTGTAAACATACAAGCCAAAGCTAAAGCCATAGCAAAGACTTTAAATATTGAGGGCTTCCATTTCCATATGTTAAGGCATACTTTAATAACAAATTTATATACTAATGGTGTTGATGTCAAAACCACTCAAGAATTAGCTAGACATAGTAATATCAATACAACATTAAATGTTTATACTCATCTTGAACAAAAGAACAATTTCAAGGCATTAAGTAGTGTTTTTGATAAGAATTACCCCAAAAATACCCCAAAAATTCAAGAAAGAGAAATGTTATCATAAAAAAAGCCTTATATATCAAGGCTTTCAAGAAATTATATAGAATGAATAATCTTACAAAAATGTAAGATTATTTTACTTACTTGTAAGATAAATCGATAGGTCATATTTTAGAATGAGAATACAATAAGTGTGTAAAAAGGAGGAGACAAAAATGTCATTATTAAATGTTAAACATTTACAAAAAATTTATTCATCGCGTTTTTCAAGTCAAAAGGTAGAAGCTTTAAAAGATGTTTCTTTTGAGGTTGAAGAAGGAGAATATATCGCTATTATGGGTGAATCTGGAAGCGGAAAAACAACACTCTTAAATATTCTTGCTTCATTAGATAAACCAACACATGGAGAGGTTTTATTAGATGGAAAAGATCTTACAAAAATCTCTGATAAACATATTTCAGCTTTTAGACGAGATAATCTTGGTTTTGTTTTTCAAGATTTTAACTTATTAGATACTTTTAATGTCGCTGACAATATCTATTTACCTCTTGTTTTATCAAAAGAGCCCTATGCTTTAATGAAACCAAAACTAGAAAAACTTGCTAAACCATTAGGAATTGATCATTTATTAGAAAAATATCCCTATGAAATATCTGGTGGTCAAAAACAAAGAGTTGCGGTTGCAAGAGCCTTAATTACCCATCCTAAAATTATTTTAGCTGATGAACCAACAGGTGCTCTTGATTCAAAATCAACCGATCAACTTTTATCTATTTTTGATCAAATTCATCAAAGTGGACAAACTATTTTAATGGTGACTCATAGTAGTAAAGCAGCAAGTTATGCCAGTCGTGTCTTATTTATTAAAGACGGACAAATCTTCCATCAACTTTATAAAGGAGATATGTCTAATCAAGAAATGTATCAAGCTATTAGTGATACTCTAACAATGCTTCTTTCAGGAGGTCAATAATATGAAATTTTATTTAAAATTGGCTTTAGGAAACATTAAAAAGAATAAGAAGCTTTATACATCATATTTTGTTTCAACAATCTTTTCTATTGCCTTATATTTTATTGTTAGAAATATTGGACAAAGTCCTACTTTAAAAGATCAACAAGCAATGACGATGTTTTTAGGATTAGGCAGTGGTGTAATAAGTATTTTCTCTTTTATATTTTTACTTTATACCAATAGTTTTGTTATAAAAAATAGAAAGAAAGAAATTAGCCTTTATCATATCTTAGGGATGGAAAAAAGAAATATACGTTCGATGATGTTTCTAGAAACACTCATTATTGCCCTTATTTCTCTTTCATCAGGTATTTTAATAGGTGTTCTTCTTTCGCAAATAACATCGGTTATTATCTTAAGATTGATTCATAAAAGTGTTCAATTTTCTTTAAACTTTTCATTGAACGCTTTTATACAAACCATTATTATTTTTAGTATCATTTTCTTAATTTCTTTAATATACAATATTACTATTGTTGTAAGAAGTAATCCTATTGAACTTTTAAAAGGACAAAACATTGGTGAAAAAGAACCTAAAACAAAAATAATCTTAACCCTTTTTGGAATGATTACTTTAGGGGCTGGTTACTACCTTGCCTTATCTATCACTGATCCAATGAAAGCAATGACTTTATTCTTTGTTGCAGTTATTTTAGTCATGCTAGGAACTTATAGTTTATTTACAGCAGGAAGTATTGCTTTATTAAAATTCTTAAAATCAAGAAGAAACTTTTACTATCAACCAACACACTTTACTTCTATTTCTGGTCTTTTATACCGTATGAAACAAAATGCGGTCGGACTAGCAAATATTTGTATTTTATGTACTTGTGTTTTGGTTACTCTTTCTTCAACAATCTGTTTATATAATGGAATTCAAGATAGTATAGACCGTCAATGTTATATGGCTGGTAATATTAAGTTGAATGGTTTTAAAAATCCAAGTTATGTTTTTGATAAAACAAAAGAATTATTAAAAGATGAAAAATATGATTCTCTTTATGCTTTACCTGTTTATGAGTATTCTGGGAGTTTAAAAAAGAATCATGCTAAACTTGATGATTATGATTATAAACATCTTTCTTGCATTAATCTTGTTTCTTTAGAAGATTATAATCATTATTTTGATAAAAATCTTTCTTTAGATAAAAATGAAATCTATCTCTATAGTTATGGAAAATATAATTACCATTCTCTTTCTTTAAATGGCAATTCTTATGTCATTAAAGATCAAATCAAAAATCGTCAAGTTCAAACTGGTAATAGTTATGCTTTTAATGCTATAACTATTATTATGAATCAAAATAATCTTGATCAATATCAATTAAAACCACAAATATTCTTTATTGGTTTCAATGCATCAAAAGAAGTTGTTAAGAATGTTACAAATCAACTTATAAAAATAGATTATAGTCAACTTGGTGAAAAGAATTATTATTTTACTACTCAAAATGGGATTGAAGATCAAGAATTTATCTATGAAATGTATGGAAGCATTCTCTTTATCGGTATTTTCTTATCAATTATGTTTTTAGTAGCAGCCATTATCATTATTTACAATAAACAAATTTCTGAAGGATTTGAAGATCAAAATAAATTTGAAATCTTACAAAATGTAGGTATGTCACAAAAAGAAGTAAAACAAACGATTCAATTCCAAGTATTGATTTTCTTCTTTGTTCCATTGATTGTCGCAATTATTCATTTATTATTTGCTTATCCGCTTATTTTAAAGGTATTAAATGGTTTATTGTTATGTAATGAAAATATCTATCTTATTTCTACAATCAGTTGTATTACAGGTTTAATTATTATTTATACGATTGTTTATTTAATCACTTCTAAAGCTTATTATCGTATTGTGAAAAAATAACATATTTTAATGGACTGAAAAGCTAAATTATAGCTTCAACAGTCCTCTTTTATTATATAAAAAAACAGAGAAATCTCTCTGCTTATCCAACTAAGGCTCTGGTTCTCCGATTTAATCCAACTAAAGCATGGATTCTCTAAAGAAAATATATCATATTTTCATTTTTAAAACAATGTTTTAGAGATCACTTACAATATTATGTACCCATATTCCTTTTCTTACAAGAATAAGACCAAGTGTTGCTTTAGGAATATCAACACATTGAACTAGTAGATAGATAGTCAATATTGGTAATGATGTTAAGCGTGTAAGTAATAAAGCACTCATGAAAGTAAAAACAAAAGTATAACCACTATCAAATAAGAAGGTTAGAAAAGTTTTGCCTCCTGCTCGCATTGTAAAATAACTACTGTAATAAATAGAAATAATTGGTAACATACATGCCGCAATTTTTAAAAGTTGTGAGGCTAAAGCTTTTACTTCTAATGAAGTATTATAGATTTGTGGTATGAGTGATGAAACATTGAATAATACAATACCTATAGCCAAACACATCACAAAATTCATAAACAACATTTTTAAATCATAATCTTTGGCTTTTTCAATTTCTCCTGCACCAAGTTGTTGACCAACTACAATAGAAATAGAGTTACCCATAGCATAACATACGATCATAAAGAAGTTTGTTACTGTTGTTGTTATGTTAATGGCAGCTACCGCTATAATTCCTCTTGTCGAATAACTTTGTGAAATTAAAGCAATAGATATTGACCAAAGAATTTCATTACATAAAAGAGGTAATCCTCTTTTCAACATTTCTTTAGTTGTATCAAAAGGAACTTTCTTCATCTTAATAGCATCTTTTAAATAAAGATTTCGAGAACCCCCTATAATATTAATACTCATTTCAGCCACACGAGAAACAACAGTACCAATAGCTGCACCTGTAACTCCTAATTGTGGAAACCCAAAACGTCCAAAAATCAAAATATAATTAATACAGAAATTAACAATGACTGCAATAATACTTGCAATCATAGGTAAAACCGTATTTCCTGTTTCTCTAAGAGATGAAGAGTAAACTTGTGTAATCACAAAAGGTATAAGTCCTATAAGCATAATTTTTAGATAATTCATCCCATAGTTTAATGTTTTTAAACTATCACTAGAATTATCATTGAGATACAAAGAAATAAGTTGATTGCCAAAAGTATAAAATAAGAAAATAGCGAGTATTGTAATAATTAAACCGATCATCAGTTTAATACGAAAACAATTTTCAACCCCTTCTTTATTTTTCTTTCCATAAAATTGCGCCATAAAAATACCTGGTCCTGACATTGCTCCAAATATTGTTACGTTAAACACTTGTAATAATTGATTAGTAATAGAAACACCTGACATAGAAAGTGTTCCAAGTTGACCAATCATAATATTATCTAATAAACTTGCAAGATTTGTAAAACCATTTTGAATAACAATAGGTATACAAATTGCAAGAACCATTTTATAAAATCCTTTACTTCCAATTAGTTTTTTCATATTCCCTCCTATGTGTAAAAGATATTATAATCGATTATGCATTTAAAAAAAAGAGCTTTCGCTCTTTTGATTACTTGTTATCTCCTAATAATTGAAGAATATCTAAGAAGATATTAACAAAGTCTAAATAAAGATTAAATGCTCCATAAATACTTAATTTTTCTAACATTTCTGGATTAGATGAAGCATAATTATAAAGTTGTAATGATTTTTGCATATCATATGCTGTAATTCCTGCAAATAATGCAAGTGAAATCAGTGGCATAATAAGTGTTCCCACACCTAAATTAAAAATCATCACAATAACTGAAAAAATAATATAAACAAATAATCCTGCTAGACAGATTGTTCCAATTCTTGTTAGATCCATTTTAATCACTGTTCCTAGTACAACAAGCACACCAAAGTAAATAGCTGCTACTAAAAAAGCCAGTGCAACACTAAAGGAAGTATAGCTTGCAATAACATAAGAAAATGTCACACCAGTAATGACTGAATAGATCATATAAAGAACTTTTGCCGTAATTGGTTTCATTGTCATTAAACGTCTTGATAAACCAATAACAACCGCAAATTGAAAAATAATTAAAATGAAAGGAAGCATTCCTGCATAAGACATAAATGATGATTTTTCTAAAGCAAAAGCCGTCACAAAAGTTGTTAAAACACCTATAATCATCCATTTAAAAATATTGTTAATGTATTGTTGTATCGTCATTGAACGATCTTCAACATATTCATAAGTTTTGTTATCCATATTCATTCTCCTATCCTTGAATAATACGATTTTCTAAAATTTTCTTTTCAGGTAAAGCTTTTTCAACATATCCTAAAATACAACAACCAACACCAACATAATCTTCTAAATGCCATTTTTGAAGATATTGTTGTCCCTTTTCTAACTCAAACATTTCTTTACAACGATTGATCCAACAAGAACCTATATTTAAAGCATAAGCTCCTGTTTGCATAGCACCAATCACTAATGAACCATCTTTTATACCATTACTTTCATCTTTTGGGACAAAGATAAAACATACTGTTGGTGCCCCATAAAAAGGATCAACATCTTTTCCAAAAATAATCGCATTAAGTTTTGAAAGCTCTTTGATTTCTTCTTGATTTTGAACAACCACAATTTTACTTGATTGTTTATTTTTACCACTAGGGGCATTTAAACCACAAGCTAAAATCATTTGTAATTCTTCATTTTTAATTTGTTCTTGTTTAAAACTACGACAACTTCTTCTTGTTGTAAGTACTTCAATTGCATCCATTTTTATCTCTCCAATCCTAAAATATAATTGATAAATTGTTGAGCTGTTCTTCCTGATGTTCCACCATGAGAAAGTTCCCATTTATTCGCTTCTAATAATAATTCTTTTTCATCCATTTCTATATTATTTTTATGTGCTAATTCTAAAACAATATGATTAAATTCTTTTTTCATTGGTTTAGAATAATTGATTTTAACCCCAAAACGATTAACTAATGAAAGTTTTTCTTCCATGGTATCTGATTGATGCATTCCATTTTCTTGAACAACATCATTACGATCAGACCAGTTTTCTTTAATAAGATGTCTTCTATTACTTGTTGCATAAATAAGAATATTTTCAGGTTTTGTTTCAACCCCACCTTCAATTACTGCTTTTAAGAATTTATATTCAATTTCAAATTCTTCAAATGATAAATCATCCATATAGATAATGAAACGATAATTTCTATTTTTAATCATCGCAATAATATTTGATAAATCTTTAAACTGATGTTTATAGATTTCAATCATTCTTAAACCTTGATCATAAAATTCATTTACAATTGCTTTAATACTTGTTGATTTACCTGTTCCACTATCCCCATAAAGTAAAACATTATTTGCTTTTCTTCCTTCAACAAAAGCTACAGTATTATCTAATAACTTTTTCTTTTGAATTTCATAACCGACTAAATCATCTAAAACAACTTCATCCATATTATTAATTGGTTTTAATTCTACATAGTTTTCATGACTTGTCGCAATTCTAAAGGCTTTATTTAAACCAAACATACCTACTCCATAATCTTTGTAGAATTGCGTTACAACATCAAAGAATTCTTGTTCATTCTTTGTTTCTTCTAATTTTTTAGAAAGTTCTTGGACTTTTAAAGAAACATTCTTATTGTACATCAATTCTGGTTTAGATAAAGCTTTATAATCAGCAAGTGTTGAAAAACAATCAATATTTAATTCTTTTTCAATACTCCTAAAATCATAATGGAAAAGATCATAAAATACTTTAAAATCATTTAAAGCAAAATGATTAACCGTTCCTTCTTTTGCTCCTTGTTTTTCACAAGTCATACTAAATGGATTTTCATTTGTCATTAATAAATAAGTTAAATAATTATGCCATAAATTATCATTAAATCCATATTGAGTTGCAAGTTCTAATAATCTTTTTATTTGGCCGTAAATTTCTTGACGAAGTTCATGATTTGATTTTTCATCATCTGATAACAACTTAGCAAGTTGTACTAAAATTTCATCCTCTGGTAAATTCCCATAAAGAATTAAGTTTGATATTAATTCATACATATATATAATCCCCCTAATTTTCTTTATTTTACCGCATCTTTTAGGAAAATGAAATAAAATGATGTATAATAGTTTCAATGAGGTGAAAAAAATGGAAAATGGTGTTTTATTACAAGGGTTTCATTGGTATATAAAACCTGAAGAAAAACTTTGGAAACAACTTCAAGAAAAAGTAAAATCTTATAAAGAAATGGGTTTTTCAGCTATTTGGTTACCACCTGCTTATAAAGGCGTTGGTGGCATCAATGATAATGGTTATGGTGTTTATGATCTTTATGATTTGGGAGAATTTAATCAAAAAGGAAGTATTGAAACAAAATATGGAACAAAAGTAGATTATTTAGCGTGTATTCAAGCTTTTCAAAAAGCAGGAATTGATGTTTATGGAGATATTGTCTTAAATCATAAAATGGGCGCTGACGGTACTGAAATTGTTAACGCAAAAGAAGTCAATCGTCAAAATACCAATGAAATCATTTCTGGTGATGAACAAATTAAAGTCTATACTCTTTTTACTTTTCCTGGTAGAAATAAAAAATATTCTGATTTTATTTGGCATTGGTATCATTTTGATGGGATTGATTATGATGAAAAGACCCATCGTAATACCATTTTCCTTTTTGATCAAAAAAGTTGGGATCAAGAAGTCGATGATGAAAATGGCAATTATGATTATTTAATGGGAGCGGATTTAGATTTTGGAAATGAAGAAACCGTTCAAGAAGTTACCTCATGGCTTTATTGGTATATAAATTTAACTAAAATCAATGGCTTACGTCTCGATGCTGTTAAACATATTCCCGCTTCTTTTTATAAAAACCTCTTGCCAAAAATATATCACGATTTTAATAAAGAATTATTTACGGTTGGTGAGTATTGGCACGGAGATGTGTATCATTTAGAAAAGTATTTAAAAGAAGTCAATTTTGAAATGTCTTTATTTGATGTTCCTCTTCACTATCATTTTTACGATGCAAGTCATAATGAAAATTATGATTTTTCTCATATTTTTGATCAAACGCTTGTTTCCATGTATCCTTCAAATGCAGTTACCTTTGTCGATAATCATGATACGGAACCAAGTCAATCATTAGCTTCTTTCATTCCTGATTGGTTTAAAGGACATGCTTATTGTTTAACTCTTTTAAGAAAAGCAGGGTATCCTTGTGTTTTCTATGGTGATTTAGAAGGTATTGATTATGAAAATATTTCTTCAAAAAAAGAAATGCTTCAACAGCTCCTTTCTTTAAGAAAACAATATAACGAAGGAAATCAAGAAGATTATTTCAATCATCCTCATTTAATTGGTTGGACAAGACATACTGAAACAAAAGCAATGGTTATTATTATGACGAATTCAACTGGTGGTATTAAATCAATGTATGTTGGTAAAGAAGATCGTCATTGTTATTATGTCAATGTCTTTAATGGTTATCAAAGAGTTCTTATTAATGAAGATGGTTACGGTGATTTTTATTGTGAGGATAAAAACTTTGCTGTATACGTAAAAGAGTAATGATTCAGTTTTACTGATTCATTACTCTTTTTTATAATTATAAAATTAGTTTTTTTGTCATCTAATCCAGTTAAATTCAATTCAATCTTTACAACAGTTTCTTTTATATCAATATTTTCAAAATCATTCCCACATGTTATTGCTTCTGGAACATCAGAAAATGAAACCAAATATCTTCCATCATCTTCTTTTAAGAAAATGACAGGATAATATAATTTCATACTCTTTCTCCTTCTTATATTTTTCATTGAAATTATTTTTGTACTTAAGCCTCTCAAAATTTATTCTTTCCTAAAAAAAACGGGTGTCTTACCCGCAAATTGAGGGACCCTGGTCTTACGACCAGCCCAATTAACAGATTTCTATTGCAAGTAGAGTGTACCATAAATCTATCTTCTTTTCATACATGTTAAAAAAAAAGAAGGATTTCTCCTTCTAATATTGTAAAAAGATTTCTCTGATTTCATCACGATCATGTGTTTGTGTTAAAGCAAGCATTAATAAAACTCTCGCTTTTTGTGGTGATAATGTATTTGAAGAAATACATAAATGATGTGGATCAAAAATTTCATCATCAAAAACAATCCCTTGTGAAATACGCGAAGAACGTACAAAAATAGTTCCTTTTTCTGAAAGTTCTTCAATAGCTTTTAACCATGCTTGGCTATAATTTCCACTTCCTGATCCCGCAATAACAATCCCTTCATGATCACTTGCAAGATCATATAAGATTTTAGCATCCGCACCACTGTAATAAAAAGCAATCGCTACACTTTTAATGGAATCAATACGTTTGTTAAAACGTGATTTTACCGTATGAATCTTACTTGTTTGGGTATAGAAGTAAACTTCTTGATCCTGCATATATCCTAAACATCCTAGTGATCTTTGATCAAATGCATCGATTTTAAAGTTATTGACTTTTTCAATATCTCTTCCTGAATAAATCGTATTAGAAAATAATGCTAGAACACCTCGATTATAGGATTCTCCATGACAAGCTAAACAAATAGCTTGATAAAGATTAAATGGACCATCTGCACTCGTTGCTGTTGCTGGACGCATTGCTCCTGTTAAAACAACAGGTTTTGGTGTATTTAATGTTAAAGTTAAAAAATAAGCTGTTTCATCTAAAGTATCTGTTCCATGAGTAACAACCGCACCATCAATCGTATCATCCGACAAAATTTCTTCAATATTATTTTTTAAGATCAACCATTTTTCATGAGTCATTTCATTACTATCAATATTCATTAATTGATATTCTTTAATATGCGCCACTTCATTGATTTCTGGAATTGTTTCAATAATTGAATCAATATCAATTTCTCCTGCATGATATGCTGCAGTTTTCCCTTTTTTTCCAGTACCAGCAATTGTACCACCTGTTGCTACAATAGCAATTGTTTTCATAGTTCCTCCTTAATATCGTATTTCAAAAGATTTTTCATACTCTTTTATATTTAATAAATGATAATGGATTTGTTCTATTTCAATAAATGGTTGTTGATAGAGCTTTTCAATCATTCTTTCTATTTGCATTCCTTCTCCTTGAACTTCCATAGAAACCGAACCATCATATTCATTTTTTACAAACCCCGTTAATTTTAATTCATTTGCGATAGAAAAGCAACGAAAACGAAAACCAACACCTTGAACTCTGCCTTTAAATAAATACTTTCTTCTTTCCATAAAAAATAACCGGTTTCCCCGATTATTTTAAACTATCTAAAATTTCTTTCATTTTAAAGGCAAGTCCTTGGCATTTTTCTACTGATAAAGAACATAAAGCAACACGAATACCTTTATTGACTTTAATTGTATAAATATCTTGAGCAAGCATTGCTTCATGGAATCGTGTTAATAAATCATCATCTTCTACTTTTAAAGTAACAAAGAAACCTTCTTTATATGGATAATAAGTTAAACCACATTCATCTGCTTCTTTTTTAAAGACTTCACATCTTTGTCTTAATAAATCAACATATTTCCCTTTTTCTTCGTTAAATTCATCTTTATGTTCTGTTGTAACTTTAACAAAGTTTTCCATTGCTGCATTAGGAATATTTGACCAAGAAGCTCTTGCATGTTTTTCCATTAAGATTTCAAGTGCTCGAACATCTTCTTGATTTCTTGCTAAAATAACAGCACCCCCACATCTTAAACCATAAGATGTAAGTGTTTTAGAACAAGAGAACGCTACAACAATCATCACTTGATCATTCATACGATTAAATGCATTCATATAATCTCTTGATCTTTCTAAGTTATAAGAATAGTCAATATAAGCAATATCATCTAAGATAATAACAGGTCCTTCATTTGATAATTCATTACAAAAATCAATCACTTGATTCCATTCTTCAACTGTCATAGAATATCCTGTTGGGTTATGACATGGGTCATTGATAATCGCTAAAACTTTACCTTGTCTTGCCATTACTTCACAACAAGTTTCTTTAAAGCTTGTAATATTGAATGTATCTCCGTCAAACATTTGATAGGCTTGTACTTTACAATTAGCAATCGTTGCCATTGATTTATAGTTACCCCATGCGATATGAGGAATAATTAAAGTTTGACCTTCGTCTAATACATTTAAAATCGTTGAACTTACGGCTCCTGAACCTCCAGGTGTTCCAATAACACTATGACATAAATCAAGTTTTGTGTCTTGTACGACCCAATTATAAACTTGTTTTCTAAAATTTGGATTTCCACTAAAACTAGAAGCATATTTTGCTTTTGTTCTATTATCTAAACTGTTATACGTATTAAATACGGTATCTAATGCAACTAAATTTCCATCTTCATCATATAATGAACCAATTGTCGCATTGACAATATTTTCTTTTCCTTTTTTAGCAATTGCATCATTTGCTAGATTTACAATCTTAAAAACATTATCAACAATTGGTTGATGATCAATATTTTCTCTAATAAATTTTTTCATCACACATACCTCTTCATATTCATTATTACTTGTATCTTATCATACTTTAATAAAAAATTCTCTAATTTTAAAGATTTTTTTAATTAAATACAATTTATCTTATTTCTTTTGTTCCATCTAAATCTTGATAAATCATCCAAATTTTCTTAACTAAACGATGTGGCAAAACCTTCATTCCTAAAATTTGTATTCGATTGATTGTTCCATATAAAGAAACATCCTTAGAACTTTCCATATCTTTGATAGCTTTTTTAATAACATCTTTTGCTTTATAAACTTTTCCATAACGAATCACAACAGGCTTTTTATCTTTTTCAACTGCACGATCAAAGAACTCTGTTTCTACCCAATAAGGACATATAGCTAAAACATGAATTTGTCGATATTTTAATTCTTCATTTAAAGCTCTTGAATAACTTAAGACAAATGCTTTGGTCGAAGCATAAATATTTAAATAAGGGATTGGCATATAACCACTACATGAAACAAGATTGACAATATAGCTTTTTTTATGCATATAAGGTAAAACACTATTGACCATTTTAACAACTGCAAGCATATTTAAATTCATCATATTTTCAATAACCTCAATTGACATATTTTCATAATGATCTAATTTTCCATAGCCTGAACAATTAATCAATGCTTTTACTCTAGGTTTTTCTTGAAATAAAGCTTCTTGAATAATTTCAAAAGATTCTTTTTGCGTTAAATCTAAAGCAAAAATTTTTACCTTTGTTTGTAGTGTTTCCTTTAAACATTCTAATCTTTCTTTTCTTCTAGCAATCACCCATATTTCATCTACTTGATACTTCTTTTCAATTTGCATAGCAAATTCTCTCCCCATACCTGAACTTGCTCCAGTTACAATTATTATTTCTTTCATTTTTTATCACCACTTCTATTATAAGTTTCTTTCGAAGTAAGTCAAAATATTCTCCTTTTTTTCATAATATAAAAAAGCGCTTATAATTATTCTTTTTATGATAGAATATAGATAAGTTATTTATATTTAAACATACAATATGATTATTATTTAAGGAAGGAAATGTTTATGAAAAAAAATCGTAGTTTAAACTTGAAGTATGCTGGTAGTCAAATTTTCTACTTTGCTGCTTTTGCTTCTATGATGGGTTATGCTTCTGTCTTTTTATTAGATAAAGGATGTACAAACTCACAAATTGGTATTGCTCTTGCCCTTTCAAGTATTATCGCTGTTATATTACAACCAATGCTTGCTTCTTTTGCAGACAATCATAAAAATATTGAAATGCGAAATATCATTGCACCAATTGTTTTATTAGTCATTGCTTTATCCGCAATTCTTTATTTAATTCCAGGAAGTGCTTTATTTGTTTTATTTTTAGTAGTTACTATTTTTTCAATCATGTCATCAATCATGCCCCTAATGAATTCTCTTGCCTTTGTTTTTGAACAACATGGTATTGAAATCAACTATGGTCTTGCTCGTGGATTAGGTTCTGTAGCTTATGCAATCGCTTCTCTTATTTTAGGACATGTTGTCGAAAGTTTTTCACCAGGTATTTTACCTCTATTCTATATTATTTTTACAGCTTTATTATTTGTTGTTGTTAAAATGTTTGTTTTACCAAATGGTTATGAAAAAGAAGTAGTCAAAGAAGATACAAAACAAGAAGAAACAGAACAACTTTCTTTTGGTAAGTTCTGTATGAAATATAAAAAATTTATTTTATGTTTAGTTGGTTTTGTACTTGTCTATTTTGCGCATACAATTATCAATAACTTCTTTATTCAAATTATTACAAATATCGGTGGAACAAGTGCTGATATGGGAAATGCTGTTTTCGTTGCAGCAATGTTGGAACTTCCAACAATGGCTTTCTTTACAAAGATGTCTGAAAAAATTAATTGTGGAACCCTTATTAAATTTTCAATTTTAATGTTCTGTGTAAAACATGCACTTACATATTTTGCGACAAACATGATTATGATTTATCTTGCCCAAGTATGTCAAATGTTTGCCTATGCTTTATTTGTTCCAGCCTCTGTTTATTATGTTAATGAAAAAATTGCTGTTGCCGATCGTGTTAAAGGACAATCGCTTGTTACAACTTCAATGACTTTATCAGGAGTATTTGCAAACTTCGCAGGTGGAATTATGCTTGATGCTTTAGGTGTTGGACATGTTTTACTTGCTGGTGTCATCTTATCGATCGTCGGTGCTGTTATTGTTATTTTAACGACAGAAAAAGTTTAAGCGACTCAATATTGAGCCGCTTTTTTTATGAGCTTATTTCTTTCTTCTTTATTTAAAGGACGTGACATACCTTCTGATAAGTTTTCATCCAAAAGAATTTCATCAAATGAAATTCTTTTTAAAGAAACAACTTCATTCTTCAATGATAAAAACATCTTTTTGATTTGATGATATTTTCCTTCTTCTATTGTCACATACCCGTGATAATCATCTATAATTTCAAGTTTTGCTGGTAAACATTGAATCTTCTGATCAATGATGATTCCCCTTTTAAAAGCTTCTTGATCTTCCTTATTAAGTCTTTCTTTTGTTTCAACAAGATAGGTCTTCTCTACATGATTTTGTGGTAACAATAATTTCTTTAAACTTTTATCATTAGTAAGAATCAAAAGTCCTGTCGTATCACGATCTAATCTTCCTAAACAAAAACAATCTGGATAATCAATTAAATCAACAACACATTTTTCCTTTTCATCTTTATTGGCACAAAGATAACCTTGTGGTTTATTGAGCATAAGATAATGAAATGGTTGACTCTTTAATATTTTTCCCTGATAAATAAGAACATCCTCTTCTTGGATCTTTCTTTTAAAATTGATTTCAACAACACCATTCACTTGGATCAAACCATGTTTAATAAGTGTTTTACATTCTTTAACATTACCTAAATTATTGTACATTAAAATATAATATAAATCTTTCATACTAATCCTTATAATTTTCTTTTAACCAACGTGCTACCGCATCTTGGTCGTGATGACCAATAACACTTGTTGCTTTTTCTTTAAGCTCTTTACAGGCATTTTCTACTGCATAGCTTTCATCCGCTATTTCAAACATTGATAAATCATTCATCCCATCTCCAAAAGCAACGACTTTCTCACATTGGAGATAGTCTTTTAATTGTAAAATAGCATGTGCTTTCGTCGCTTTTTGTGGTAAAATTTCAAGCCACCAATCTTGACTATAAATATCTTTAGAAAATAAGCATTGATAACGGTCTTTTAAATCATGATAAAAACTTTCTAGCTGTTTTTTTTGAAGCAATACATGAAACATAGAAAACATCGCCTTGATAGAGATCATTTTCAGCTGGATTTTTTCTTTTATCATTGCGTGTACTTATAAAATCTAGTTGTTGTTTGGTTGATTTACTAGGAATATAACTAAATTTTTCTTGTTCATTTATAAAAGCATAAACAATAGGATAAAAGTCTTTTTGATTAAAATAATGAGCTAAATCATTGACTTCTTCTTTTAAAAAGAAATTAGATACTAAAATTTCTTGGCTTTGATTATCAATAATAAAGGCGCCATTATAAAGAATCAAAGGAATTTTTGCACTTAAGCCTTTGGTTGCTGGTTTGGCTGAATAATAAGATCTTGCGGTTGCATAAGAAAACAACATTCCTTGATCAACAAGTTTTTCAATTGTTTGATTGGTATAAGTTGATGTTTGTTGTTGACTATTTAAAAGCGTACCGTCTAAATCAGAAACATACAGTGTTTTCATTTTAACGAATAAAGTTTGTCGTTCTCTTTTTATTTTGAGGAACTTCAATTCCTGCTTTTTTACCAGCTTCAATACATTTTAAAAGCCAAGCCATATTTTTACCTAATGCATACATTGTATCTAATCCCTCTCTATCTTGTTCAACATCACTTGGTGTATGTCCATGCACTTCATTCCAATAGTTTGATGTGACAATAGGCATTTCAGAAATACTTAAATGTTTATTTAAAACATCCATACTTGTGACACTTCCTGCTCTTCTTGATGAAGAAATTACTGCTGCTGGTTTATGAACAAATGCAGATTTAGCACTATAAAAAACACGATCCATAAAGCTTTGAATTTTACCTGTTGGATGTGCATAATAAACAGGTGTTCCATAGATAAAGCCATCAGCATCTTTTGCCATTGAGGCAAATTCATTGACACAATCATCAAAAACACATTTACCTGTTTTAGCGCATGATCCACAAGCAATACAATCTTGTAAAGGAACATTTGGAATATGATAAATAAGCGTTTCTATTCCTTCTTCTTTTAATGCTTTTTCTACTTCTTCTAAAGCACGATTTGTACATCCTTTAGGATGTGGTCCTCCATTAACTAATAATACTTTCATTTCCTTTTTCCTCCTGTTTTTATTGTAAAACACTCTTTATAATATGACAAATAGTTATTTGTTATAACTTGATATAAGAAAAAGAAATCGCTAGGATTTCTCAAATCTTAAAATATTTTCAATGTGAAAGGTATGTGGGAACATATCTACGGGTTGACAATTCGTAATTGTATAACCATGTTCATTCAAATACTTAGCATCTCTTGCTTGAGTGGCAACATCACATGAAATATAAATAATTTCTTTAGGATTTGCCTGTAATAAATGTTCTAAGAATTCTTCTGAACATCCTTTTCGTGGTGGATCAACAAAAACAACATCTAAATGGGTATTCTTTTTAACAAGTTCGACCATGTATTTTCCAGCATCATCACAAACGAAATCAGCGTTATCTATTTTATTAAGTAGAGCATTATTTTTAGCATCTTCAATGGCTTGTGGAACAACTTCGACTCCGTAGACTTTCTTTACATGCTTTGCAAGTGAAAGGGTAATGGTTCCAATTCCACAATACGCATCTAAAACAGTTGATTCTTTTGTAAGATGTGCCAAATCAATCGCTGTTTGATAAAGTTTTTCTACTTGAATAGGATTGATTTGATAGAATGATTTTAAGGAAATTTTATATTGATTGTCTAATAATGTATCATAAATATAACCTTTTCCATAAAGTATCTTTTCTTCATCACCTAAAATAACATTATCATGTCTTTCATTGATATTTTGAATAATGGTTTTAATATGTGGAAATTCTTTAACAAGTGTTTCAACAATTTGATCAATATGTTTAATTGTCTTTTGATAAGTAATAAAACATAGCATAAATTCTTCACTGTGATAACCTTTTTTAGTAAGAACATGTTTAATATTACCTTTATGTGTTGTTTTATCATAAGGTTTAATATCATATTTTACAAAGAGTTCTTTTACTCTTTGAATCACTGCATTTGATTCTTTATTTTGAATAAGACATTCATCACAAGCAATAATATCGTTTGTTCTTTGTTTATAAAAACCTGTTACTAATTGACCATTTTTATCATAACCTAAAGGCATTTGAACTTTATTTCGATAATACCAAGGATCTTCTTGCATCAAACAAGGTTGTACATCAACTTCTAAATGTCCAATTCTTTCCATACAATCCTTTACTCTTTTTGTTTTAAATTCTTGTTGTCCCTTACTTGATAAATGCATTAAATGACATCCACCGCATCCTTGATAAATATGACATTTAGGATTCACTCTTTCAGGTGAAGGTTTTTGTAATTCAATTAAACGTCCTACCCCATAATTTTTTAACATTTTAATACATTTAATTTGTCCAACTTCCCCTGTAATCATGCCATTTACAAAATAAGTAAATTCTTCATATTTAACGATTCCTTTTCCATCATGAGATTGATTAACACATTCTCCTATAAAATAATCATTTTTCTTCATTTTTTCCTCCAAAAAAACGAGCTGAGCTCGTTTATTGATTATTATTTGCGGCAGCTTTATTTGCTGCATCGACTTCTGCTTGTCTTTGAATTGCTTTATCTGCTGATGCTTGATCTTTAACATTTTGACCTGTATAGGTAATTGCATCAACACCTGCATGTTTTGTTCCAAATAATGGGAAATCACTTTCACCATTAGATTTTACAATAATTTCTAAATCATATTGTAAACGTCCATTTGCTTTATTTAAAAGTTGTGACCATGCAGCACCATCTTCTTTACTTTGTCCCATTGCATCATCAAAAGTATGCAAAGAATTTTCAACTAAAGATTTAGCAGTATCAACTTGAATATTATCTGATAATTGATAAGTAAGCTTAATTGTACGACAACTAACTTTAATTGCAACATCTTGAATATTTTCATCTTGTTCTATTTGTGATTCAACTTGAGTAATTGCATTTTTATCAACAGATAATAATTTCACACATCTTTCTCCATAAACAGGTCCATTATTATTTCCTGAAAAAACAAAAATATAAAGGAAAAAAGCAACTACTGCAACAACAAATAAAGTTAAAACAACATGCCATATTTTAAGCTTTCTCTTTTTCTTTTTTGGTTTAGCCACCTTTTTCTCCTTTACTTCATCATCAAATGTAAATTTCCCTGTATGATTTGCATGAATATCATTATTTGGTTTTAATTCATCTTTATCAAATTCGATTGTATCATCAAAAGAAAATCTTTCTCTTGCCATTCTTTCACCTTCTCTTCTATCATTGTATCAAATGTCTATCATTAATACAACAATGTACTTTGTGCATCCTTTCCAGCATTTTTAATCACAACAGCTTTCAATCCATCTTGATCATTAATCACTGCATAACTATCAAATCCAGAAAAATGATTATCCATTTGGTCTGCAACTGTTTCTACTACATAAATAAGTTCTGTATAACTTTTTACACTCGCAGTAATTTGAATTTTTAAACTTTGAATTGAACCATCTTTATATTTCCCATAACCTACAACACCAACAGCTTCAGTTGAAGCATTTTTTACATTGTTTTTAAAAACCGAAAATTGTGAATATAGAGCTTCATCTGCTTTATTTGCTTCATCACTTGTAAAAATATAAGTAGCATAATCTAAAGATTTAATATTTCCAACTTTTCCATTTTGACAATAACTACTATAAATAAAGCGTCCATTATAACTATTTTCTTCACTGTCATTTTGACGATAAACAGCAATAAAAGTAGGAATATCTTTCACAGATTTTTTTGTTTGTAAGTACTTATATAATCTAGAAATCGTTTCTTTTGCGTAACTGTCTATACTTCCTTCAGATAAAGTTGCATTCGTTCCACCTTTTGGATCTAGAATAATCGCTATAGACATTCCTTTTAAAGTATACTTATCTCCACTTTTTTCATAATAATCTTGTTCACTAATATTTTCTACCATCTTATTAATTTCTTGACCATCAACTAATTCTCCATTTAATGGTTGTAAAGAATATTTTTCTTTCTTTAAAAGTTGATTTTTATCATTTTGAACAAGTTGTAGACCCTCAGACATATAATAATCTGAAGTAGAGAAATAATCTGTCGATAAAGCTTGTAATTCTCTTCCTATTGTTTGAAAATCTTCAGAGGAAGAAAAATCTTGATAAAAAGTTTCTCTTACAAGATTCGTTCCTAAATTAACAATAGGATAAAATGAATCATCTAAAGAATCAGTAGATGATGTATCTTGGCTACTTTTTGTTTCTTTTTTACTTGTTTTTGACGTACATCCTGTACAAAGAAGTAAACATAATATAACTGTAAATAGTTTTTTCATGAGCACCCTCCTTTTTTGGCACATTATAGCATAAAATTATGATTTTATCATTTCCATAAACATTTCTTCCGTTAAAACTGGAATATTTAAAGATTGTGCTTTTGTAAGCTTACTACCTGCATTTTCCCCTGCTAATAAATAGGTTGTCTTTTTAGAAACGGATCCAGAAACTTTACCACCATTATTTTCTATTAAAGTAGCTGCTTCTTTTCTAGATAATGTAGGAAGTGTTCCTGTAACAACAAAAGTCATATTTTCTAATACAGATGAACTTTGAGTATCTTCAATTTCCATCTTTAATCCATAGTGCTCTAATTTATGAATGATTTCTTTATTCTTTTCATCTTTAAAATAATCAATTAAAATTTGTGCACTGGTATCACCAATATCATTGACTTCAATAAGTTGTTCATAAGAAGCATTCATCAATTGATCCATCGTTTTAAATTTCTTCATTAAAGATTTTGCAGCCGATTTACCAATATTTGAAATACCTAAAGCAGTTAAAACCTTCGTTGCATCATTTTCTTTACTTTTTTCAATGGCATTTAATAAATTATCTGTACTTTTAACAAGACCAATTACCTTTTTATCTAAAAGTTCTTGTCTTTTATCTTTTAAAATATAAATATCACTGACATCATGAATATACCCTTGATCTATTAAAGTTTCAACATACGATAAACCAAAACCTTTAATATCCATGGCATCTCTTCCTACAAAATTAACAACATTTCTAACTAGTTTACTTGGACATGTAGGATTAGAACATTTAATATCAACTGTCCCCTCTTCTTGATACGTTGGTGCCCCACATACAGGACACGTATTTCCTATTTGATAAGGAACACTTCCTGCAGGTCTTTTATCTTTATTGACACCTTTTACTTTAGGAATGATTTCTCCTGATTTATAAACAATGATTGTATCGCCAAGACGTACATCTAAACTATCAATAAAATCTTGATTATGAAGCGTTGCTCTTGAAACCGTTGTTCCACATAAACGGACTGGTTCAAAGATAGCTGTTGGTGTAATTCTACCTGTTCTTCCAACTGAAAGTTCTATATCTAAAAGCTTTGTTTCTTTTTCTTCTGGCGGATATTTATAAGCCACGGCCCAACGAGGCACTTTGGCTGTTTGCCCTAATTGTTGTCTTTGTGCATAGCTATCAATTTTAACAACTGCTCCATCAATATCATAGCCTAATTGATCTCTACTTTCACCAATCATCTCAATAGCTTTCCATACTTCTTCAAAGCTATGACAAATTTGATAATTATCAATGACTTTCATTCCTTGAATTTTTAAATATTCATAACCTTGACTATGACTCGTAATTTCTTTTCCTCGAATATCTTGAATATTAAAAATAAACATAGAAAGATTTCTTTGTTTTGTAATACGACTATCTAATTGACGTAATGTTCCTGCCGCACAGTTTCTAGGATTTGCGAAAGTTTTTTTATTATTAAGCTCTTGAATTTCATTAACTTTATCAAAGGCCTCATTTGTCATATAAACTTCACCACGTACTTCAAGATATTCAATAGGTTCCTTTAATTTATTTTTAACATCTTTGATTACTTTAGCATTAACGGTTACATCTTCTCCTTGAATGATTCCATCTCCACGAGTAATAGCCGTTGTTAAAAGACCATTTTCATATCTTAAAGCCATTGAAAGACCATCAATTTTATATTCAACAACAAACACAGGATCAACTAATGTTTCTTGCATTGATTTTACGAAGTCTTGGACTTCTTCTTTAGAAAAAACATCTTGTAAAGAAAGCATAGGAACACGGTGTCTTACTAAAACTCCTGCTTCTCTTTTAGCACTTCCTCCAACATGTTGTGTTGGTGAATTTGGTGTGACAAATTCAGGATGATCCTTTTCTATTTTTTTAAGTTCTTTCATCATCATATCATATTCATAATCACTTATTTCTGGATCGTCTTGGTTATAATAACGATCATTATGATATTCAATTGTTTTTACTAATTCTTCATATCTTTTTAAATCATCCATATTCTTACTCCTTTTTAAAATCTTTTTTATTATAACAAAATAATACTAAAAAGAGAATTCAAAGAATTCTCTAATTTGTAAGTTTTTTTAATGCTTTATGATTGGCCATTAAAGACTTAAGTCCTGCTGGAAGTTCAAAAGCAATATCTAAAATATTCTTATTGACTTTAACAACAACACCCTTACCAAAAATATCATGATTTACAAGATCTCCAACTTTCCAATCATCAACCTTATTATCCCCAATCAATTCTGCTTTAGACACTGTTTGTTTAGGTACATAATCTGTTGTTTTAAAACGAGGCTTACTTCCGCTATGAATAATTCCTTCATTTCCTACTTCATCAATGAAACGACTAGAAATTTTAGGTGAATCTGTTACAAAACTAAATCCTTCACTATCTGTTAAGAAAAGCTGTTTTCTCGCTCTTGTAAAGGCTACATATGCGAGTCTTCTTTCTTCTTCAAGACCATCATCTCCATCTTCAGTTAAACTTCTAAAGCTTGGGAAAATACCTTCAGATAAGCCTAAAACAAAGACATAATCAAATTCTAGACCTTTAGCCATATGAATAGACATTAAAGAAACATATTGACCTTGATCAATTGCATCATTATCTGTATATAAAGAAATATCTTGTAAATAATTTTCTAATGTTGGTGCATCTTCATGAGAAACTTGAAAATCATAAATTGAACGTTGTAATTCATGAATATTATCAATACGATTATCTTCTAAATCATTTTTGAGCATTTCAATATAACCAACATCAATCATTAAATTTTCAAACATTTCATGTAATGGTAAAGTTGAACGTCTTGCTTTTTCAATTGCTTCAACTAAAATTCGCACTTCTTTTTTTGATTTATTAGAAAGTCTAATTTCATCACTATGAAGCGTTAAAGCATCATAAAGTGAAATTTGATGATTAAGTGCTACTAATTGAATATTTTCTAATGTTTTTTTACCAATACCTCTAGCTGGTGTATTAATAATTCTTTCAAACGCTAAATCTTCTTGATTACAAACAAGTCTTAAATAGCTTAAAGCATCTTTAACTTCTTTACGATTAAAGAATTTTAATCCTCCAAAAATACGATAATCAATTCCTTTACGAATCAATACTTGTTCAATCGTACGTGATAAATAGTTTGCACGATATAAAATTGCAATATCACGATAATTAACCCCATCTTGATTATTTACAATATCTTCGATTTTATTAGCAATCCAATTAGCTTCCTCTTCTTCACTTTTAGCAACATGGTGAATCACATCTTCTCCACCTGTTTGCTTTGTAAAAAGATTCTTTTCTAAACGTTGACTATTTTTACGAATTAAATTATTTGATACTTTTAATATATTTCCAGTTGAACGATAGTTTTGATCAAGAATAATTGTTTTATTAGGTTTGAAATCTTTATCAAAATCTAAAATAAAATGAACATCTGCTCCTCTAAAGCTATAAATTGTTTGATCAGGATCTCCAACGACACAAACAATGGCATATTTTGATAATAATTGAACTAAATGATATTCAATTTCACCTACATCTTGGAATTCATCTACATGAATATATTGGAATTTTCTTTGCCATTTTTCTAATATATCTGGATAATTATCCAAAATATAAACTGCTTTTAATAATAAATCATCAAAATCTAATAAGAAATGATCTTCTTTATAGTTTTCATAGGCTTCATAGACTTTTGCTTTTTTGAGTTCTCCTGAAAATTGTCCAGCTAATTCAATAGCTCTTTGTGGAGAAACTCTCGCTGTTTTATATGAAGAAATTGTATTGATCATGCTTTTAATAGAAATAACTTTTGCATCTATTTCTAATTGTGTATAAAGCTTTTTAATAAGTGCTTTTTGATCTTCTTCATCCATAATTGTAAAATTACTTGGATAATTTAAAACATTAATATGTTGTCTTAAAAATCTCACACATAAAGAATGAATCGTACAAATAAGTGTTCCACTTCCATGAATACCTACAACTTCATTCACTCTTTCTTTCATCTCGTTAGCAGCTTTATTGGTAAAAGTAATTGCCAAAATAGAACGAGGATCAATTCCTACATCCTGTATTAAATGTGCAATACGATAAGTCACGACTCTTGTTTTTCCAGAACCTGCCCCCGCAATAATTCTTAAGTGACTATCTAAATACGTTGCTGCTTCTTTTTGATTTTTATTTAACAATGTATCTAAATCCATTTATTTCACCCCTATTTATCTTATTATATTACATGGATAATGATAGAAAAAGAGAAATCTTTCATTTCTCTTTTTAATATTGATGTGATAAGCCAACGATATCATTAATATCTTCAACACCAAGTTTTTCAAGTTCTTTTGGTAAATCTTGAATAATTTTATAACAAGCATATGGATCAACAAGGTTTTGACAACCAATCGCCACAGCGCTTGCGCCTGCAACCATCATTTCAATAACATCATGGGCACTTGAAATACCACCCATACCAATTACTGGAATCTTAACAGCTTTACTTACTTGATGAACCATACGTAAAGCTACTGGGAAAATAGCTGGTCCTGAATAACCACCTGTTCCATTAGCGATAATCGGTTTTCCAGTTTTGATATTAAAACGCATACCTACTAAAGTATTGATCATTGTAATTCCATCAGCTCCAGCTTCTTCTACAGCCTTTGCCATTTCAACGATATCTGTTACATTAGGAGAAAGTTTAACATAAACCGGTTTTTGAGAAACGGCTTTTACTTTACGTGTAACATCCGCAGCCATTTGTGGATTTGTCCCAAATTGAATACCTCCACTATGAACATTTGGACAAGAAATATTAAGTTCTAACGCTCCTACCATATCATGTGTTGAAATACGTTTTGCGGTTTCAACATAGTCATCAATACAGCTTCCACCAATATTAGCGATGACTTTATCATTATAACATTTACGAAGTTCTTCTAGCTCATGAGACATGACCGCATCAACACCGGGATTTTGGAGTCCAATTGCATTAAGCATTCCACTTGGCCCTTCCGCAATACGTGGTAAAGGATTTCCATAACGCGGTTCAAGCGTTGTTCCTTTGATCATGATACTTCCTAAAACATTAATATCATAAAATCTTGTAAATTCATATCCAAATCCAAAAGTTCCTGATGCTGGAATAACTGGATTTTTCATTTCTAAACCTGGAAGTTTAACTTTTAAATTAACCATTTACAATAACCTCCTCACTTAATAAAATTGGTCCTTCTACACAAATACGTTTATAAGGTTTTGTTTTCACTTTACATGAACATCCCATACAAGCTCCAAAACCACATCCCATTCTTGCTTCAAAAGAAAGTTGTCCGTTTTCTGGATAATTTAAAGCAAGCGCATCTAACATTGGTTCAGGTCCACATGTATAATAATGATCAAATGTTAAATTAGCTTTTTTAATAACATCAATAACTGTTCCTTTAACACCTAAAGAACCATCCATTGTCGCAATTAATACATCTCCAAATTCTTGGAATTTATCAATATAGAAAACATCTTTTTTAGAAGAAAATCCTAAAACAGTTGTGACTTCTACACCTTTTTCTTTTAATTTTTTACCTAAGTTATAAAGAGGTGGTGTTCCAAGTCCTCCACCAATAAGTAAAGCTTTTCCTTCTTGAACAGTAAAACCATTTCCTAAACCAATTAAACAATCCAATTGATCTCCAATTTGTTTATTCTTTAAAATTTCTGTTCCTTGACCAACAACTTTAAAAACAATCACAATTGTATTTTCATCATAATCAGAAATAGACATTGGTCTTCTAAGATAAGGTTGTAAACTTTCATTAATCTTAATATTAATGAATTGACCTGGTTGGCTAATATATTTAGCCCCTTCTCCTTTTAAAGTCATTTCATAAACATCATCTGCAATGTTTTCAATTTTTGTAATTTCCATTAACCCTTGATAGTTCATAAATTCCTCCTATAATTTTTCTATTTTTCCATCTAAAATATGATACTTCACTAAACCAAAACATTTTGTATCTAAAAATGGTGTGTTTTTTGCTTTTGAATAAATATTATCTCTCGTAATCGTATATTCTTCATTTAAATCAATGATAGCAATATTAGCTTTTTTACCAACAGCCATATCATGATCCAATCCAATTACTTGACTTGGATTGACTGTCATACATTTTAAAACAGTTTCTAAATCTAACAAATTCTTCTTAACTAAATATGTATAAACAAGACTAAAAGCATGTTGATTACCAATAATACCAAATGGTGCTTGATCAATTGGTTTTAATTTTTCTTCATCACTATGAGGTGCATGATCTGTTGAGATACATGTCACTGTTCCATCTTTAAGTCCTTCAATTAAAGCATCTAAATCTTCTTTACTTCGAAGTGGTGGATTCATTTTATAATTTGGATTTAAGTTTTTAATATTTTCATCTGTTAAAATCAAATGATGTGGACAAGCTTCTCCTGAAACAGGAAGTCCTTGTTTTCGATATTCTCTTAATCCTGCCACAGTTTCTTTAGTAGAAATATGACAAATATGATAACGATTACCAATTTCTTTAGATAATTGTAAATCACGTAAAGCATGATTATATTCTGAAGCATTATTGATTCCTACAAGACCATTTTCTTTAGAAACACGTCCTAAGTTAATACATGCTCCTTTTTCAAGTTCTCCTTCATCTTCACAATGAGCAACAATAATACTATTGATTGCTTTTGCTTCTTTCATGGCTTTTGCCATCATTTCTTTACTTTGAACACCTTTTCCATCATCAGAAAATCCTTGTACAATATCAAAAGCATTATTTTCTTTAAAATCAACAAGCTCTTGTCCTTTTAAATCTTTCGTAATAGCACTATAAGTATATGTATGAATAGAGCTATCTTTTTGAACTCTTTGAATAAAATCTTCAATAGTTTCTTTATCATCCATACATGGATTTGTATTAGCCATCGCTACAATATGCGTATATCCTCCATATTTAGCAGATAAAGTTTCTGTTTTAATAGTTCCTTTATGTTCAAATCCTGGTTCACGTAAATGAACATGAAGATCAACAAAACCTGGTGTTACTAAAAGATCTGCACAATCAATTATATTTTCACCATCTAAATCATGACCTATTTGACTAATTGTTTCACCATCAATTTCTACATCTAATTTTTGAATTTTATTTTGGTAAAAAACATTTCCATTTTTTAATACAGTTTTCATAGTTTCTCCCTTTTTCGATTAAAAACATCTTTATTTTTATCATATAAAGTATACTAAATGATACTTATTTTTTCAATGAAAAAACGGCATAAAAAAACAGCCAAGAAGGCTGTATTTTTATTATCTTTTTTTATTATTTTTTCTTGCTGCTTCAGATTTTAATTTTCTTTTTAATCCTGGTTTAACATAGAATTCTCTTTTACGAGCTTCAGCAAGGGTACCTGTTCTAGATACTTGTCTTTTAAAACGACGTAAAGCGTCATCTAAAGATTCGTTTTCTCTTACTACAGTTTTTGCCATGATGATTCCCCCCTTTGACTCTTAATTTACAAAAGTATTATATAGAGAATCTTTCCTAATTGCAAGAAAATATTGTTATTTTTACGCATAAATATTAATTTTTTGCGTATAATATACTTTTTTGCCCTATTTATGCAAAAAGTCACACGAATTTGGTAGTTTCATAAGCTTCTTTTCAATATAGCTACAAGATGGAATTATTTTCATAGAATTGTCTTTTGCATAGTCCATCAAAGCATCAAAAAGCTTTCCTGCCATCCCTTGACCTTGATATTTTTCATGAACAACTGTTGAAATAACATCAATCACATTTTCTTCTTTTTTAACATATTTAATATAACCTACTTCTTCCTCCTGATCTTTTAAAACAATAAGACCTTCTTTATATTCTATTTTCATATATGTTCTCCTTTTTATTTCTTTAATAATTTATACACTTTACATGTTTTATCCTTCTTATTTTTTAAAACAAATCTAACATATTATCTAAATAAATAGCTTCTCTTACATGTATTTGATATTCAGGTTTTACCATATAATAAAGTAAAAATTCTAACACTAAAGCACTCCCTAAACTTCTACCTTCTATTTTAAATTGAGAAAAGCCTTTTGGTAGATAATTATTTTGAATATCTTCAACACTGATAAAACTCGAATTTTGCATAGCTTTAGAAAAACGATACCCCTCATGAGAATTCGGAGCTTTGCATACATGATCTAAACAATCTTCTCCAAGATTTTGACGGCTAACCGTTTCATAACATTTCTTTCGTTCAAGGCAGCCTATAAAACAACATTCGTTACATAAAAATTCAACTTTATCCATATCTTTTTGTAAAAGATTTTCTAATTGTTGAACTTTATTTAAACGAAAATCAGGGACAACATATAAAAAGTCATCTTTCTTTAACTCATCTACTAATTGTTCAAATTTTGTAAGAACTTTCGTTGTTGAAGAAACAAAATAAAAACGTGGATATTGTTTTTTTAAATATTCTAGTAACAAATCAGAATGAATGATAATCCCACTTTGAACCTCACTTTTTTCAAATAAAGCACAAAGATCATTACATCTTTTATCTTGAAGATGTTTTTCTTGAAGTAATGAATTACTGAAAGTAAGTCGTGAAGAAATATGGTATTGATTCATAAGTGAAAGAACTTCATAAGGATTTTGATTTCCTTCACCAAGACGTCCTCCACCCCATAAGCAATCTTCAGGACTTCCATAAATAGAACCTATTTCACACCAATCATAAAAATATTCACGATGATGATAGAATAATGGTAAAAAGACTTTATATAATTCATAAAATTCAAATAATCCTGGTAAATGAAAATATGCTTTTTCCCTTTTTGACAAATCTATCACCTCTTCCTATATTTATTCTTTAAATGTTATCTAAAAATTTATGAGCCCCTTGTAAAAATAATTCATATCTTTTTTGTGTTACCTCATTATCTTCTTCATCCCAGACTTCAAAGATATATTCTTTATTATTTTGAATTATAGAGCATAATTGTTTTGCCGTATAATAATCATCATTTAAGTTATATAATTTTATAATTCTTTTATCTAAAGTTTTATTATAAACATCTTTACTTGTATATCCTTGTATATGTGTTAATGGATCTATACATTGTTCATGATATTTTTTACAAGGTTTACAAATGTCATCTCCATCAATTGTTAGTTTTAAATCAATAGATGGGTTATCGATTATTTCATTAGCAACCTTATAAAAATCATGTCCCATTTTTTCATCAGGAACAAATCTATCTATCCCAGATCCGTATAATTTAATAATATCAATAAAATGATGTGGTTTAATTAAAATTGAGTTCATTAATTAATCTTCCTTTCTAAAATTCACCCTCTTTATATGCTCTTGCAATAACATAAGAAGGTTCATAAAATGCTCCATTTGTATAATTATCAATTATTTTACAAATATCATCATTATAAACGCGTATAATACCCGATACATAATCTTCCTTTGATAAAGCTGTATCTACAATAAGACGCATATATACCTTTCCCATATCTAAAGGTGTCGGTATAATTGCACATAATTCTTTATCAACATCTTTTATATTAAATGTTCCTTTTTTTAGATGATATTCATTGATCCAATCATCAACAACTTTATCAGGATTTTCACAATGCAACACATTTGCTAAACTGATAAGATGATAAAGGTTTTCATAACCAAGAACATTAACAACATATTTATTTCTTTGATATATTTTACGTGCAACACGTTCAATCATTGAACACATAAAGAAAAGATCATTTTGTTGAATTTTTTCATCTTTAAAATATTTATTAATCATAATGAATAACTCCTTTTAAAATGAAGTTGTTTTAAAGCTTTCTCACTACAAAATACAATTTGATGAGTAGGATATTTGAATTTAACCAATTCCCAAAAAGCAGTTCTTGAAATTTCTCCACGTGTAAAATCATCAACATAATTCCAAATAGTATCATCTGCCATTGGACCTTCTACCATGTCATAATCATGTTTAATACCTTGTCTACAAGCTACAACAAAATCAAGCCATTCATCTGTCATTTCATCAAATACGCGTATATTTAATGATTTATTTTCTAAATAATCATAGACATTAACAACATGCCCATGTTGTTTAACTAACGCCCATCGTTTTGCTTGTATTTCTAAATTTGTACAATAGAAACCATAACCAAAATCTTTATAATAACCATCCGTAATAATCTTAGGTTGATCTACAACTACATTACTTCCATGAAACAATTCCATTCGCATCATCCTTTCTTTAAACCATTTATGTATGTTTATCAAACATATCAATAATAGTAATTATCAAAAATCTAACTTTATAACAATATGTATTATCTTTTAGTTGCACATAAAAAATAAATCAAAAAAACTATATGTATATAGCTATCGGATATACTAATATAGCATTATCATAATTAGTAACAACTGGTTCAAAATCAACAACATTCTTTATTTCAGGATTATTAAAGGACTCTATTGCTGTATCCAGTATAGAACTTTTTATCTTACCAATCTTAGTATCTCGTAATAAACTAATATTTTCTTTTTCGCTACATATCTTAACTATTTTCCCCAACATTCTAAAATTTCCTGTTCTAATCACATCACCTTTTCCATCAGTAAAAAACTCTTTTTTTGAAGGAATAATAAATGTTTTATCTCCACTATGACATATAACATCTATTTTTCCATCCGTTTCAAATACCTTTATTAATCCTTTAATTTGTGATTCAATTTGCATATCTTTTAAAGCTTCTGTTCTTTTATTTTTTGCTTTAGAAGTATTAGCAGCTTTATTTATAACTCCAGACATTTCAAAAAAATTTGAAAAAGTATTAAGTAAGTCAATAAGTGGATTAATTGAAAATTCACCTTGCAATTCAATAAAATCACCATTTTTAAATTCTTTATTATTTTTTTCTATAAAACCATTTTGATTTAAATATTGTTTTAAGTTGTGAAACATAGAAACAACAGTTTGTACTTTTGATTCTTGTTTTTTTGTACCATTAGTATTTTCTCTTGAATGTGATAAATCCATTTTAGCTTTAAATAATTTCAACACCTTTCCCTGTCCGTTAGCATTTACTTCAGTACCTATACCTTTGTTTTTTGTTGTTTCAATAGTATAAAATTCACTAAATCCATCATCAATGGTAGCAATTAAATCCATAACAATTTGTTCATCTAAATATACTGGTATTGTTAAATTTTCTTTTTTTACTTTGCTCATATGTAACCGTCTCCTTTTTATTGTATTATTTTAACTTCTAAATATTTGTCAACTTATATTTGCTTTTTCTATAACTATAAATAATATATTAGGTTATTTATAACATACTATTGAATTTATCTATTTTTGGAAACAACATTACTCAATATAGTTCCTACAATTAGTGTGATAACACCTAAAATTATTGTATCATTCATACTAATAATAGAATAAGCTCCTAACATTAAAATGATAGCAGTTATATCAAGTGTCATTGCCAACACCCTGCATAATCTCAACCTATTTATTTTTTCTTTATCAACTTGGCTCAAATCATTATATCCAGCAATCATATTTGAACCTTTTCCAAAATATAAAGGAATAGAAATAACTATTAATAAAATCGCACATAATAATACCGGCATTTGCATATCAATAATTTCCTCCATTCCTTTTATTCTACATTAAAAGTTAATTATTATTTAATAATTCTTCTAATACTTTTCTTACATTATGAGCAGCATCTTCTTGTATTTCGATAATTCTTGCTCCTCTAGCTTTCGCAACTTCTCTTAAATCAACAGATATTCCTGTATGAAATGAACATCCTACTACTAAAAAGATATCTCCTGGTTGTAATGTATAAACCATTTCATAAGCTTTTTGATAATTTGGTGCTGGATCACCATAAAGTACTGGTTTATTATATAAAGAATATGCAATATCCATTTCATCATCTTCTGGTAAACCACCATGTAATTCTAAAGCATCACTTCCAGCAAGTTTATGCAGCCCATCAATATTCATAGTAATAATTGGTACATGATATTCAGCCAAAGCAATATGAGCATCATTGGGTTTAGCACCATTCATATTGGCTTTAAGTTGTTTAATAACTTCATTATATTCTTCATGATGTGTATTGGCATAACTTCTAAATAGTTTTTCCCTTACATCTGGTCTTTCCATAAATGTTGGAATATTACTTTGTTTTGATATTCCTGCTCCTGTAAAAGCTAATATTTTCATATAAATCAACTCCTTTGACTAATCAAAATTATATCACATAAATAAAAGAAGCACTTAAAAATTTCTTCTTTTATTTATTGTTCATAATTCCATACAATTCCTTCGTTTTTTCTTCATTTTCATAATTAATCAAACAATTGTCATCTTTAGTTTCAAAATAAATATATGAATGAATATTTGGATTTATATAAATAAAACATGTTCCAAATTGTGTATCAAAATAACCTGCATAGCACTTATCTTCTTTATAACCTATTTGTTTATTTCCAATTTCAACATTATCCAATAATTTAATATTTCGTATTTTATCTATTTTAATTGTTGGTTCACTACAATTAGGTACAGATGTAATGATTTCATTATCTTTAATTTTAATAGCTGGTTTTTGATTAGAATCTTTTATTAAATACGTAACGATCAAAATAGGAATCAAAATAACTAAAATAATAATAAAATAATATCTTTTTTTCATTTTTCTACCTTTCCTCTATATGCTATTTCTTCTTATAATACATGTATTTACCACTTAATTGTAAATACTCTATCTGCTTCCTATTTCTAATTATATAAACTATAGTAGCAAGATCATTAATTGCTCCTAAAATTATAATACTTGAAACTAATCCTATCATTTTTAAAATCAATGGATTTGATAGTTTTACAAATATTACAAAAATCGATAATGGCAATGTAATACATAAATTAGGTAACAATAAAGTATAAAGATACTCTTTTACATTCTTTATTTCTGTGCAATGTGTTATCATTCCAAACCCCTGAAACCAAATATAAATATCTTCTTTTTTAGAAAAAGTTATTGCATGAAAGTATTCATGGACAATCATTAATAAAATTACAATAATAAAACCCAATATATCTATTAAAAATACATTTAAAATTTTTCCATTATATTTAAAAATTAATAATTTTAAGCTTTTTGTTAAAGGATATAAAATAATCAAAAAAACAAATAGATAGTCAATCCATCCAATAGCCATTTTCTCCAATCGTGATTCATCAACACTTTTTAACTGATTATTATTTTTTAAATAACCTCTAAACTTTATTGTCATAGATAACACCTCCATCATTATTATTTCTTAACAATCCAATCACTTTCTACATTTTCTCTTATTGCATAATAACCTCGTGGCATGTCTTTTAATAAGCAAATAGAATAATCAATGTTATAAACTTCAAATAAAGAAACAATACTTGCATCTTCTATATTATGATTGCTTCCACATAAAAATTGCCACATACCGTCATCTTCATCATGACTTACATATAAAATAGGATGTCCTTCTAAAATATGACAACATACAATGCATGCTGTATTTTGTTGATCATCAAAAGGAAATGATAGTGTTTGTTTTTTCTTCGTAAAAAATCCCATAAATATGCCTCCTTAATCAAAATATGTTTTCCATTTTTCTCCTGCCTTATAAGCATCAAAACACATTTGAATTTGTTCTTCATTATTCTTTTCTGTAGCAAGTATTGGAAGATTGTCCTTTGTAAAATAATCAAAACCTATTGTTTCACTATTTTCTTTAAAAACACCACCTTCTACTTCACAAAGCATAAATATTTTACATACTTTATAAGCATAGATTGGTTGATTATGTTTTTCTCTATCTTGAATTGCAATGACATTTTTAACAACAACATCAAGTCCTGCTTCTTCTTTTACTTCCTTTATCGTATTTTCCATAACTGAGACATTGACATCACACCAACCACCAGGTAATGACCATGTTCCATTTTTCTCTTGTACAAGTAAGATTTTATCTTCTTTAAAAATAGCAGCACGTGTATCAATTTTGGGTGTTTGATACCCTACTTCATTACAAAAAAGCCCTTCTACTTGTTTTACTGGTTTATTTGAAATATCTGCCATCATCATAGCGGAAAGTTGGCGAATACGTTCATAGCGTTCTTGATCATAAACATCTTTTCCATAAGTAAGTCCGGCTTGTGCTAAACTTTGTAATTCAATAATATAATCAATCCATTTTTTATTTTTATCCATACACATTTCCTCTAATCTTTATTGATTTTATTATATCATATTTTTCTCATTGCATTTTTATTGAAAACAGATTTATAATAAAACTTACCCATAAGGAGGAAAATCATATGAAAGAATTTCGAAACAAACTTATTGTACACGGTTTAATGAAAATCAATGACAAGTATCTTATCATTAAAAGAAGTATTATCAAAAGAGGAAAACCAAATGTATATCCTGAATATTGGGATATCCCTGGAGGTTCTGTAGAAGACTTTGAAACACCTGGAGAAGCTTTAATTAGAGAAGTCAAAGAAGAAGTTAATTTAGATGTTGAAGTAAAACAAATCATTCATGAAGATAGTAATTTTGACAAAGGTAAAAATACGATGTTTACTCGACTTGTTTATATTTGTACTTTAAAAAATACAAATGATTATGTAATTCAATTAGATCCTGAAGAACATAGTGAATATCGTCTTATTTCTTCTTTAGATGAAATGTCTAATGAAAAAGTTGTTCCATTTTTAATGGATATCTTATCTAATAAAAATCTCTAATAGAAAATAACTCTATTAGAGATTTCTTTTATCTTTTTTTAATTGGAATCCATATTTCACAATAATAATTTTCATCCAATGTACCTTTAAGATATTTTGTTGGATCATCATAATATTCTACACAATATCCAGCAGCAAATTCATAATATTTTAACGCCGGTAACCATTCCGTAAATATTTTAACATTTGCATCTTGCAAGGCTCTAGGCATTGCTCCAACACACGGAAAAACTGCCCATTCAAACTCAGGAATAGTTTCTAACACAAAGCCTTCTGGAATAACTTGTTCTTGATAAGGATCTGCAATTAAATAGTCAAAGTTTTCTTGCCCCATTTGTTTATCAATGTTAATTCCATAAACTCCTCTAACAACTTTTCCTTTACCTGTTTGATAATGCTCTTTCCAAAAATCAGGAATGACTTTTTTAGCATTTTCATAAGCAAACGTTTTTTCATTTGCGATAACTTTAAACGCTTTTTTTCTTTCAATCTTGTAATCCATAAGATATCCTCCTTCTAAAGCTATTGTTAGTTTCAGTGGAGCAAAGGATTTCAAAGTTGTATGCTTCTTACGAGCAACTGTTGGTGTTACACCATGAAAACGTGTAAAAGCTTTGGTAAAACTATCTGGCGAATCATATCCATATTTTATGGCAATATCAATAATTTTTATGTCACTTCCTGCAATTTCATTACCCGCAAGCGATAATCTTCTTTTACGAATATATTCACTAATAGTAAATCCACATAACATAGCAAATCCTTTTTGAAAATAAAATTCAGAAATATGAACATATCTTGCAACATCTTTCACTGTTATATCTTCTACTAAGTGGTTTTCAATATATTGAATTGCTTTTTCAATTGCATTTACCCAATCCATATCTTTTCTCCTTTTCTCTACTGTACTTGTATTATAGTTAAGAAAAAAGATTTTCTCCCGACACTATTTGCCTTCATTTGTCTGTTTTAATTTTTCATAAGCTTCTAATAACCAAGTATGAGGCATAAGAAGTTGATGTGTTTCAAATTGATAACTTATAAACCAATAACATCCTTTATCTAAAGAAATATTGACTGCATTTTTTAATTGCTGATAATAAGGAGGTATTCCTCCTTGATCCCATGCAAGCTTATCCGCTAAGAAAATAATTTTATTATAATCATTTATTTCTTTTTTCAAAGTTGTATGACATTCAATTGCTGATAAAATATCTTCATCTTTAATATGAAAATAGTCATATGCAATTTCTTTAGAAATCCTTTGATGCAATAAGAAATGATATTTTTCTTCACTTGGATCTATTTGATACCCTAATTCTTTAGCATATTTATACATATCCTCTGGTGAAAGGATTGCACTGATATCATGCAACAAAGCAGCTATTATACATTTTTCAATATCTAGATGATATCGAATTGCAAGCTTTTTAGCTTTTTCAGCTACATTCTTTACATGATTCCATGTTTTTTCTTTATGATATTTTAAATAAAGATTTTTGATTTTATCGTATAATTCAATATTCATTTTATACCCCTATTTTAGATATTTAACAAAGCTATAACCTTTTTTAGAATACCCTTGTTTTTCATAAAAAATATGCGCTGTTTTTCTAGAAATCCCACTATTCAAAGTAATCGCAGCCATGTTATTTATTTTGGCATATTTTTCAACCTTTTGTATAAGTTGTTTTCCAATTTCTTTGTTTTGATAGTTTTTATCAACAGCAAGAGCATTTACCCTCATTATTTGTTTTGGAAGTTCAAAGACATAACTTACTTCTATTCCAATAAAACCAACAACTTTATTTTCTATACAAGCAACATTAATCAAATAATTATTTTTAATCATTTCTTGTACTCTTAAAACAAACAAACTATAATCAACTTCATACCCTAATTCATTTTTTAATAATTCATAAATAGGTTTTATATCATTTTCTTCAAATCATCTTATTTTCATATTTGCTTACCCTATTTTCTTTACCACTAATTTATTCATAGCATGAAGATGCTTAATACCATTTTCATGTTCATCATGAAATTTTTTATTTTCAAACATTAGGGTTTTCCAGTTTATATAATAATCTTTAATTTCTTCATTTTTAAAGACACCTACCATAACATCTTTTAAATCATCTGGAATAGGTTCTTCATCTGTAAATAAAGCAATAACATGATATCCATTTACATTTGTCCATTTCTTTAACAACTCTATTACTTGTGGTTGTTTTGTTTTATCAATAAATTGTAAAACACCATGAACAATGATTAAATCATAGGAATATCTAAAGGGATAATCTAACACATCACATACCCATGTATGAATATTTAAATTATTCTTTTGTTTTAAATAATCTATTTTTTCAATCGCATTTTTTGATAAATCAAATGCATCTACTTGAAAACCCAAGCTTGCAAGGTATAAAGCATGTCTTCCATCGCCACAACCCACATCAAGTATCTTTGCATCTTTCTTTAAATACGGAACAAATTCTTTAACCTCTTTACTTGGATTTCCAAATGTTGATTTTTCTTTATTTAAATATTCATCTTCCCAAAATGGTTTCATTTTTTATCTCCTTATTTCCACATCACATTCATATACAACTCATTTTGTTTTTCCCACTCAGCTTCATTATGATGACCTCCAGGAATAATATTGATATAACTTGTTGCACCTTTAGATACAATATAATCATTAAACTCTTGAATGTTTTTAATATAACGTTGTGGTCTTTTAAATTCTTCCGTTCCTAAAGACATATAAATACGTGTATCAGATTTTAAATTTTGAGGAAGATCTCTTTCTAAACGTTTTTTACATAAGCCAAAGGCCGGTGACAAACAAGCGGCTTTAGAAATATATTGGTTGTATTTGATAACTCCATAAAAAGCCATCAAACCACCCATAGAACTTCCTGCAATGGCTGTACATTCTCTAAAAGGATATGTTCTATATTTTTGATCAATCATCGGCTTTAGTTCATAAACAAGCCAATCTAATGTTTGAATACCTTTTCCTTGAACACGTCCAAAATAACGACTATTTAAGTTATAAGGACAATACTCACTTAATCTTTCATTCCCTTCATGATTACATTCAATCCCTACAATAATCAATTTCTTATCATAATGATTTAAAAATTCAGCTAAGCCCCATGATTTACCATAAGTAGCATCACTATTCAAAAACAAATTATGCCCATCAAACATATAAACAACTGGATATCTTTCATCACTTTGATAATAATCATTAGGTAAATAAATATGCAATGTTCTTTGACAGTTAAATGGTCTTAAATAAACATCATATTTCTCTAACATTGAAAATACCTCTTTTATAATGAAATAATTTCATCAAGATCACATTGATCTATTTGATTTTTACCACCAATAATACATATTCCACCTTTTTCTAAAGTTTCATCGATTTCTTTCGCAATTTCTAATAGCTCATCCTTATCTACATTTAAAATAGCTTCCAATTGTTCTTGTCTTGCTTTTTCATCTTTTTGATTAAAATAATACAAATCACCATATTTGCCAATATTATAAGGCATCATAAGTGGCATTAATCCTGAAAGTGTGCCAATAATAAATCCTGTTAAATCACGATTTTCCTTTAAATAATCTTTTAAAAATGTTCCACATTTTCCATATTTCTTTAAAGATTCTTTTCCATTTGGATCACGATAAGAATAACAACATGTAAATCCTGAAGCACGCGATACTAAACCTGTACCATAAGCACCTCCTTGTACTCTTACTACATTCCATAAATACGCTAAAGAAATAATGTTTGAAGCAAGTGGTGTTATTTTAGAAGTCTCTAATAGATAACCTCCTTTAGAGGCATAAGCAATATCTGAAGGAATAATAATTCCTTCTTTTTTAATAGAAAAAGGTTTTATGATTGCTTTTTCTAAAGCATCAGAGATTTTTAATGTTTCCTTTAAATAAAGAGCTTGTTTTTCTAAGTTTGTATCATCATTTCCAGTAAAAGATAAAGTTAAACGATTATAGAAACAAACATTTTGATAAACACTTTCTAATTTTTGTTTTAAAGCAACAAAATCAAAATGATCATCTAATTCTTTTAACCATTTATAATAAGCAATTCCACTACTATATTCATCAATAACACCCGAAGAACTTACCATTGCTAAAACTCTTTTCATTGATAAACTATGTCCTGACATAGTAATCGCTTGTTTTAAGGAAATAATACGTTGTTTTAAAATATCACGAATCATTTTTTCTTGATCAAAAACAGATTCTTGTAAGATTTCAACAAGAAGTTGTAAAGCTTCTTGTTCATTTTCTTCTAAAGTAGAAAATGTTGCTTTGAAGTAAACTTGATTTTCTTTATTAGTTGTTTCATATGTATTAATAGAATAATTCATTGTTCCACAAAGAAGACGAATCTTTGTAGAAAGATCTTTAGCACTATGTTTTATTGTAGAGACATTTCCTAATAAGGAACAAATAAAAGATAAGGTACTGATTTGATTTAAATCTAAATGATCTATATTAAAATAAAGAGCATAATAATAAATACCATTAGTTTCTGTTGAATGTTTTAAAACTTTGCATCCTTCTAAATCTATCAACTTTGAAGGAATCTTTTGTACTTTTGCTTCAATATCTTCAAGATTTAATTTTGGTAAAGTATTTAAGTTTTCTAAAGTGTCTGGTGCTTGTTGGAAAGCATCTAATTGTTTTTGTTCTATTTGTAATTGTTGTTTTTGAACATCTGTCATAGAATTTAAAACATTTGTTAATTTCTTTTCTTCTTTTTCACGACGAATCTTTCCTAACTCTTTTGAAGGTTTTAATACAATTTCGCAACTATGTTTATTTTCTAAAAGAACTTCTTGGATAAGGTTTTCAAAATACCCTTCATTTACTTTCTTTTTCAAATCATCAAAGATCTTTCCATATTCTAAATGGGCTTCTGGTTTACCTCCATAAAGCCAACTTTCTAATACTTGGAAACCAAAAATAATTCCTTGAGGATATCCCCCAAAGTTTCTTTCTTTTAAATTTAATTCTAAATAAGCAAGTGTTGCATCAAGTTGTTGACGATCAATACCTTTCTTAATCAATGTTTGAAGCGTATCTAAAACAATTTCTTTAACTTGATCTAAATTTTCTTCTTTTATATGATCAACTTCTAATTGACACCAATTTTGTAATTCACCATCATTAATCGCTAAATAAACGTTTTCAGCTAGTCCTTTTTCCAAAAGGGCTTTATTTAAAACCGCTTGATTATCACCACATAAAACATCACTTAATACTTGCATCGCAATGACTTTTTCATAGTCTTGATAACTTCCAATCACATTTCCCCAGGCCATGCGATATTTATTTTCAGCGTTTTCTTCTTCCCCTATTTCATAATCTACCACTTGTCTAGAAATTTGAACAGGTTGTTGATAAATTGGCCCTTCTATTGGTAAATTCGCTTCCATTGAAGAAAGATATTCTTGATTTAAAAGTTCTAAGACGTCATCAAGTGGGACCTCTCCATCTAAAAAGACAAAGGCATTAGAAGGATGATAATATTTTTGATAAGTTTGGATAAATTGTTCATAGGTTAAATCGGTAATGGATTCAGGATCACCTCCTGAAACATATTGATAACAGTTGTCTTTAAATAAAGCACGATTCAACGCATTCATCATAATTTCATGAGGACTTGAAAAAGCTCCCTTCATTTCATTTAAAACAACCCCTTTATAAGTTGGTTTTTCTGTAGCTTCAATATGCCAGCCTTCTTGTAAAAAGATTTCTTTTTTATTTAAAATCAAAGGATTGAAAACTGCATCTAAATAAACTTTTGTTAGATTCATAAAATCTTGATTATTTCTAGATGAAATAGGATAAAAGGTTTTATCTTCAAAAGTCAAGGCATTTAAAAAAGTGCTCATTGAACTTTTCATTAATTCTACAAAAGGCTCTTTGACAGGATATTTTTGAGATCCACATAAGACCGAATGTTCTAAAATATGAAAAACCCCACTATCATCACTTGGTAAGGTTTTAAACGCAATACCAAATGTTTTATTTTCTTCATCACGTTTTAACCAAGCAAGTTTTAAATGGGTTTTTATATGTTCCATTTCATACATTGTTGCATTAAGTTCACTGACTTCTGTCCTTTTTTTAACGACAAAGCCATGTTTTGATTCATTTATTTTCATTGTACTACCTCATTTCTTTACACCTTATTTTACCTTTGAATAAACGTTTTGTAAACGAAGATGATATTTTAGTAAATATTGATTTCAAGTTTACTAAATGATAAAATAACCATAGATTGGAGGTTCTTATGGCAACAATAAAAGATATTGCTGAATTAGCGAAAGTATCAAGCGCCAGTGTTTCACGTATTTTAAATAACGATCCTACTTTGTCTGTTCCTAAAGAAACAAGACAACGTGTTCTTGATGCAGCTAATCAGCTTGGTTATAAAAAGAAAAATAAAAAAATCTATGATACAGTGATGACATTAGGAATCATTCAATGGATATCTCCTATTGAAGAATCCAATGACCCTTATTATTTAAGTATTCGTCAAGGAGTAGAAGAATATTGTTTTAAAAACAAGATTGCTATCAAACGTGTTTTTAAAACAGATGTTGATTATTTAAATCAATTAGAAGATATTCAAGGTTTAGTTTGTATTGGGAAATACAGTCAAGAAGATATTGAAACATATAAAAAGATATGTTCAAATGTTATTTTTTTAGATATGAATATTGATCCTATTCATGAATGTTGTATTTTACTTGATTTTAAAAATGCAGTTAAAGATGCGGTTTCTTATTTAAGTCAAAAACATACTTCAATTGCCTATTTAGGTGGTAAAGAAATAATTCATGATAAGCTCTATCATGATCAAAGAAAAGAATATTTTGAATACTATTGTAAAGAATACAACATTGATTATTCTATAAGCGAAGAAACGTTTTCAATTGAATCTGGTTTTAATATGACTTATGAACTTATTAAAAACAAGAAACTTCCTTCCGCCATTTTTGCAGCAAGCGATCCTATCGCTATTGGTGCCATGCGTGCTTTAAAACAATATGACATCAAAATACCTGAAGATATATCAATCATTGGTTTTGATAATATTGAAACAACCAATTATACCGATCCACCGCTTACAACAGTATTTGCGCCAACGTTTGATATGGGCTTTATGGCTGCTAGACAACTTTTTGATGCTTTTAAACATAATGAAAATATTTCACCGATCAAAATTCTTTTACCTTGTTTTTTAATCGAAAGAAATTCATGTATTTAAAAATCTCTAGATTTTTTCTCTAGAGATTTTTTATAACTTCAAATTTATAAGATGTTTTTTCATCATAAGTGTCGCCTGCTTTTAAAATCGTACTTGGGTTTTCTTCTAGATGAATCGCATCCGGCATATTTTGTGTTTCAATACAAATGGCATCACGGGCATTGTAATGTTGTCCATATTTACCAAGACGACCATCTAAATAATTTGCTGTATAGATTTGTGCTTGTGGTAAAGTCGTTGAAACGGTTAATTTTCTTCCTGTTTTTTCATGAACCAATTCAACTTGGTTTTCTTTTGTATTAAAGATCATTGGATGATCAAATCCTTTACCAAGTTGTAATTGTTCATCATCATTATCGACACGATCTCCAATATAGGCAAATTCATTGAAATCAAAAGATGTTCCTTTGACATCTTTTATTTCACCTGTAGGAAGTCCATCAGGATCAATGCAAGCAAAACGATCAGCATGAACTTTTAATAAATGTTGATATACATTTTCTTTTTTGCCAGATAAGTTAAAATACGAATGATTCGTAATATTAATAAGCGTATCTTTCGAAGTAGTTGCATGATAATGCATGGTAAGTGTATCGCCTTCAAGTGAGTAGATTGCTTTAAAATCTAACTCACCAGGATATCCTTCTTCCCCATCTTTAGAAACATAATGGAATTCAACACTTGTTTCATCAAGCACTTGATAATCAAATACTTGATAAGAAAAGCCTTTGATTCCTCCATGTAAGGAGTTAGGTCCATTATTAATTGGTAAATGATAAGTTTGACCGTTTAATTCAAAAGTTCCTTTTTTAATACGATTAGCAACTCTTCCAACAAGCGCCCCAATATAGGCATCTAATGTTTGATAAGATTTAAAATCATCATATCCTAAAACCACATCATCAACATTTCCTACTTGATCTTTCATCAACACTTTAACAAGTGTACATCCATAATTAGAAACAACAACTTCTAATTCATCATTTTTAAGTGTAATTAAATCAATATTATTTTCTACTTTCTCTATTTTAATCATCTTAAAGTACCTTCATTCCACCAAATTTTCTTACTTTTAAGACATGACAAGAACCTTCACCAAAATACTTTTCAATTTCTTCTTTATAATGATCAACGTATTCATCTTCCACAAAGGCTTGGATCGTTCCCGCAAATCCACCTCCATGAACACGACATACACCATGATTTTCTAAAATACCTTCTGATAAAGCAAGGGCCAAAGAAACAGCTTGATTATCTGGATATTTATTTGAATAAACGTTTTGTAAGTATTTATATGAAGAATCTCCTGAATCTTTAATAACTTGTTTAAACGTATCAAAATCATTATTTTTTAAAGAAGATACTGCTTTTTCCACACGTTTATTTTCATTAAATAAATGAATTGCTCTTAAAATCGCACGATCTCCTACTTCTTTTCTTACTGCGACTAATTGGTTATAAAAATCTTTTTCATCCACTTCTCTTAAAAATTCTTTGCCAAAGAATTGAGCTACTTTTTTCATTTCATAAGGAACAGCTGCATAATCATCTGTTAAATCTGCATGAGACGCATGGACATCTACGATACATAAACTATGTTTAAATGAAGAAAATTCAACATCTACTTTTTCGACAACAGGTTTACTATTATCCTTAAAATCAATATGAATCAAACTTCCTACTGAACAAGCACTTTGATCCATTAAACCACATGGTTTTCCAAAATAGACATTTTCACTATATTGTCCCACTTGTCCAATCACGACAGGATCGACTTTCATTTCATTATAAAGACCTGAAAGAATGGTTCCAATCATAACTTCAAAGGCTGCTGATGAAGATAACCCTGAGCCTTGTAAAACATCACTTGTCATATAGCCGTTAAATCCACCAATGGCATAACCTAATTCTTTAAAACGGGCAAGAACTCCTCTCATTAGTCCTTCAGATGTGCCCACTTCGTCTTCTTTTTTTGATAAATCATCTAAAGAAATAGGTTTTAAATCATAATCATCCGATAAAACTTTAACGACATCATTTTTAGAAACAACCGCAATTATGTCTAAGTTGATGGCTGCCGCTAAAACTTCACCATTTTGATGATCCGTATGATTCCCACTGACTTCACTTCTTCCTGGTGTACTATAGATTTCAATTTCTTGATCTCCATAAAGTGAAATAAATTTTTCAATTGCTGCTACATATCTTTGAGGTTGTTTTTCAATACGACTTTCATCAATATAGACTTCTTTTAAAACATCATTATAAGTTCCCTCTTGAATTTCTTTAATCACTAAACTTGCTTTTTTCATTCTTTTTCTCCTACCATTTCTACAAATTTAATAAAAGCTTCTTTTCCTTCTTCATTCATTTTAAAGACACCCGCATCTTCTAATACATTAACGAATTTATGTGTTAATTCTTCTTTTAGTAATTGATCCACTGTATCTTCATTAAAATCATGGCTCTTTAATTCATTATACCATGCCACATGCTTTTTCATATTTGAAATTTCTAAAATATTCTTTTTTCCTAATAAACATTCTTTTAAAACTTCTAATTCATCTTTTAATCTTGCCGGTAAAACCGCAAGTCCCATCACTTCAATTAAACCAATATTTTCTTTTTTAATATGATGTAAGTTTTGATGAGGATGGAAAATACCATCAGGATATTTTTCACTTGTTCGATTATTTCTTAAAACAAGATCCATTTCATACATGCCATTTTTCTTTCTTACAATTGGAGTAATCGTATTATGTCTTGTTTTTTCACTATAAGCGATAATATCCAATTTTTCATTAGAATAATTGATCCATTTATTTAAAGTATCTAAGGCAAATCGAATCATTTGTTCATCATTTGTTGAACGTACACGAATGGTTGATAAAGGCCAATTTAAAACACTGATTTGTAAATCAGGATATTTGTCTAAAGATATATCTTTAACAACTGTCGCTCCTTCTATTGGAAAGATATAATGTCCTCCTTGGAAGTGATCGTGTGTTAAAATAGATCCTCCTACAATTGGTAAATCCGCATTTGAACCTAGCATATAATGTGGAAATTGTTTAACAAATGAAAATAATGATCTAAACGTATTTTCATTAATGACCATTGGTTGATGGTTTTCATTAAAAATAATGCAATGTTCGTTATAATAAACATAAGGTGAATATTGCATGTAATAACGATATCCATTTAACATTAATGGGATAATACGATGATTTTGCCTTGCGGGATGATTAAAGTTTCCTGCAAAACCCACATTTTCTTTACATAAAAGGCATTTGGGATAACCACTGGCTTTGATTGTTTTTGCCTTCATGATTTCTTTTGGATCTTTTTCTGGTTTAGATAAATTAATGGTAATTTCAATATCACCATATTTATAAAATTGTTTGAAACGAATATTTTTATCTGTTCTTGTTTTTCGAATATAATTCGATGCAATAGATAAATCATAGAAATACTTTGTTGCTTTTTTAGAATCTTCTTTATAATACTCTTTAAATGTTTGAATCACTTCACTTGGACGAGGCATTAAACAATTCATAATGCGCGTATCAAAAAGATCTCGTTCTGTAATATTATTTTCAATGAAACCTTCTTGACAAGCATAATCTAACATTTCTTCTAAAATGTCTGTCGCCACTTCTAATTCTTCACTCATTTCTTCTTTAGTAAAATGATCTAAATGAAATAAATCTAATAATAAGTTCACTGCATAAATTCCATCATCTTCGCTAATTAAATGATGTTGTAAACCAAAATAAATAAGTCGATTAATTTGATGATTCATTTTCTATCCCCCATTCTTTCTCAATCTCATTTTATCACTTTAGTAAACTTTATCAATATATTTTACTAAATATTAGTTAATAAAATGTGTTTTTAGTAAAAAAGATAATACTTCCGTATTACCTTTCAATTATTTCTTTATCATTTTTAATCATTTCACTTTGATTTTTATAAGAAGGAAGATACAGAAACACTATAAATTCTACAACCTCATCTGTTTGATTTTCAAATGTATGAATATCTTTATCAATAGAAAGCAAATCCCCCTGTTTTAATTTTAATGATTGTTCCTTATTTATTTCATCTAAATAACGATAAACAAGCTCCCCTTTTAAAATAAAAATATTTTCTGAAATACGATGATGTCTATGCCATTCTTACAATGTACGAGGATTAATTTTATTATAATGAATTTCAGCATCATTTAATAAATAATAGTCCACCTTTGTGCCGTTTGTTTTATCTACATGAATCGCCTAATTTTTCCTAATTAATTTCATACAATTATTCTCTCGCAAATGAATTTACATATAAAGCCTTTAATTCTTCATCATCCATTTCATCAACTTCTAAATAAAAATGTTTGATCCCTACTGCATCATAATAACCTATCACACGATCTTTCATCTCTTCTTTACTGACTTCTTTTTTTACACCATTAATTGTTACTTCCATAATTATTCTCTCCTTTTCTCTATTCTATCAAAAAAATGGACTCTTCGTCCATTTTTACAACAATTATTTCTGTTTCATAAATCGTTAAATCATCCATAATTTTCCTCCATAGCTCTACTCTAACAAAAAGAAAATATTAAAGATGTTTTTATCTTTAGTTAAACCACAAATAAACGTATTTAAATATGATTTGTATCTTGAATAATTTTTCCATCTTCAATCGTAATAACACGATCAGCAATAGAGGCAATTTCTTGATCATGAGTTACTAAAATAACCGTTTCATGATATTTTCTTTGGGCGATTTTTAATAAATCAACAACTTCTTTAGAACTTTTAGCATCGAGGTTCCCCGTAGGTTCATCCGCGAAAATAATCGCTGGTTTACTTGCAAGGGCTCTTGCAAGGGCAACTCTTTGTTGTTGTCCTCCTGAAAGTTCATAAATAAAAGAATTCTTCTTTTCTTCTAGACCTAATAGATTAATAATTTCATTTAAATAATCATCATCAATCTCGCCATCATCTAAATGAATTGGTAAAACTATATTCTCTAAAACATTTTGTGTGGAAATAAGATTGAAGAATTGAAAGACAAAACCCATTTTTCTTCGTCTAAAACGCGTTAAAGTATGATCATTCATTTCATAAAGAGACTTTCCTTCTAAATAAACTTCTCCTTTTGTTGGTTTTACTAAACCTGCCAAGATATGAAGAAGTGTACTTTTTCCACTTCCACTTCTTCCAACAATGGCTACAAAAGAGCCTTCTTCTATTTGTAAATCAATATGATTGGTTGCATAGATTTTATTATCTTCATAGCCATATGTTTTAACAATATCTTTCGCTTCTAAAATAACATTCATATTAGTCATCTTCCTTTCTTATTTCTTCATTTTGATGTGCTTTTAAAACAATTAATAAAGGAATATTATAAACACATAAATAAACTAGAAAAATAATCCCTACTAAAAGTATTAATTGCGCTATTGGAAAATAATGATCGATACTTCCTCTTAATAAAATCAACTCATAAAAACCACAAGGAATAAGTGTATATAAAAACATCTTTATTGATTTCCATACTTGTTTTATTTTAATTTCTCGATAACTTAAACCTATAATATGATACATAAGATAATCTTGATAATTATTTTCAATATGATTGTAATTTAAAAACATCATTAAAATAAAACCTACAGCTAATGCAAGTATTAAAAGATGTTTAGGAATATTTAATGTAGAAAACAAACTTACTGAAAGTTCATCACTTGTTACCATTTCATAAACTCTTGCTTTATAATGTTTTTTCATGAACTTTTCTACTTTTATAACATCTTTTATTGGATACCAATGATATCCCGAATAATATTCATCACTTGTATTGAATCGTTTTAAATCATCTGCAAACATATAAATCATTGAATCATTATAATATTCATTTTCATTGATTCCAACAATGGTATATTCTTCACCTGCAATTATCACTTTTTCATTGAGTTTTACTTCATCAAGAGCAATCTCATAATTGTCATCTCCTAAATAATTTTCTTGATCATCATGAGAAGATGTTAAACTTTCTACTTGATATTTTTTTCCTTTAAAAATTACTTGATTCGCTTCAACTTTAAGATTTGGATACCGTTCTTTTGAAAGAATAACATGATTAAAATGATTGCCTACGACAATTTCATGACTTTTTTGGGGAAATCTTCCTTTTAAATCATCTTTATTACTTTGATAATAATAAAGTTGGCAAAGTTCATAAACAGATTGAGGAATTTCTCGATAGGTCATAGTTATTCCTTCATCAATATAATGATGATTAATAATAATGTCATTTTGAGAAAATTCTTTTAAAAATAAATTTGCTTCTTTTTGAGTTACCTTAATAAGTTCTACTTGACTTTGTTCATTTCGATCTTTTGTTTGAATAGGATGTCCTTGATAGAAATAAACAAGCCCATATAAAGAAAGTATTAAAACAAATACATAAAAACAAATATTCATTCTTTTATTTGCCCATAACTCTCTCGTAGCTAAGGAAGCAAGTGTTTGTTTTTTTAATTTTTTATATCTTACTTGAATATAATTAAACTTTTTGCTATCAAAAATACCTATCAAAGCATTCTTAGAGCTTGAATAAACGGGAATAAGAATCGTTATAAAAATACAACTCATCAATACCAATACTAAAAATAATATTTCTTTAAATGAAATTTGATAAATAAATGTATGATAGGTTTTACTTTGAAGATAGAGATAACCTAAAGATACACATACACCTATTAACAATCCTATTAAAATAGAAAAAAAAGAAATCAGCATGTTTTCTTGCATGACCATCATCATTAATTGATTCGTTGTCATTCCTATTCCTCGATAAAGAGCCATTTCTTTCATTCTCTTCTTTAGGGAAGTAGAAGTTAAAGCGAATAAAACAAAAAGTGTAATTATAATAAATTCAAACGTTTGTTGGAGCTGATTGGTTGCTTTTTCTACTTGATTATGAATTTCATTTTGATCATAACCATAAGGATTATAATCATAATGAATTTCTATTTCTTGATAGTTATTTCCATCATTAAATTGAATATAATGATTATCTGATAAAACAGACATATTCGAATAATAATCTTTTGTTTGATACGTCTCTAAGTTTGTATAAATATCAGGTAAGTTTTTATTGGCGGTTTGTATAATACCAACAATCGTATAATTTTTTCCTTCTATTTCTATTTGATCATAAAGTTTATACTTTTTAGAAACTTTTTGATTGATTAAAATTTCTTGATCATTTTGTATTTTTCTTCCTTTAATAATTTTTACTCGACACAATGAATAAATATCCTTTTCAATATGACCTATTTGGTAATTATCATATTTTCCTTGAAAATCTACATAACCATATTTAATAATATCTTTAAAATAGTCTTTGCTGTAGATTTCAATTCCTTTTTGAGTTTGTTCATCAATATTTTCTATTCGTGTATACCAAGAACCATAGGTAGAAATACGATAGTTCTTTTTCATTTGATACAGATTATCAACAATAAAAAAACTTGAAAAAATAAAAGTAGAAACAATTAAAAGAACGATTAAAACAATAAGATAATGCTTTTTATACTTTTGAATATTTCTTTTTGCGAGCATATTGATCGTATGTGACATATTCTTTCCTCCTCTAACTTTATCTTACGATTCAATCATGAAAACTAAGTGAAATTAGATTTTTTTCTTCATTTTCATTTGAGGAAGTACAATTTCAAAGCAAGCACCTTGTTGATTATAAGCTTTCATAAAACCGTGATGAGCCTCTATTATTTCTTTAGCTATATAAAGTCCTAATCCTGTCCCTTTTGAATTTTCCCCACGATAAAATCTTTGAAATAAAAAAGGAAGATCTTTTTTCTTAAAACCATTTCCTTGATCTTGAATCATCATTTTTAAAGTTGTTTCATTTTCATAAGCAAAAATAGAAAGGGGTGTAGAATTTTTTTCTAAACAATTCTTAATAATATTTTCCAATGCTTCTATAAACCATTTTTCATCACATAATACTTTTATATTTTTATTTAAATGAATTTGCGGATTTAGGTAGTCTAGATCTTCTTCTATTTCATCAATAAGCGTTTGTAAATCATATTCTTTAAAACAATATTGGATATTATGAGAATCTAATAAGGCGATGGTTTGTAAGTCATTGACTAAAAGTTGTATTCGTTGTATTTGATGTTCTATAGAATACAACTTTTTATTTTGGTTTTCTTCAAGTAATAATTCTGTTTGTATGCGAATAGAGGTAATCGGTGTTTTTAGTTGATGAGAGATATCTTCAATATAGTCTTTTAATTTGAGTTGTTCTTTTTTAACAGCTTCTAATGATTGATGATATCTTTTATTAAGCACATATAATTTATTAGATAATAGACTTTCTTTAGATTCACCATCAATAATCGAAAAATCTTTTTGTTCAATAATAGCATCACAACATTGTATTAAATAATTCATTTGTTTCTTTTTATGATTTTGATTCCACAAATAAAAAATAAAGCTTATAAAAATAAAAATATTCAATAAATTTAATCTCATTAAAAAAGCATATATTTCCATAAACATAGCTAATACAATTGAAATCATAAAATACATATGAATATTCTTTTCTTTTTTTATATCTTCCATCGATACCCCACACCCCTTAATGTTTCAATATATTTTTGGTTTTGATATTCCCCTAAAGTCTTTCTGAGTCTTTTTAAATGAACAGTTAACGTATTATTTTCTACTACATGTCCTGTTATCTCTTCAATCATCATCAATAAGTAATCCCTTGTAAGTACTCTTCCATGTCCTTCGACAAGTGCTACTAATAAAGTAAAAGTAATAGCACTCAATTCTAATTCTTGATTTTCTTTAAATACTTTATGTTTTAAAGTATCAATAATTAAGTCATCTATATAATAGATTCCTTGTTGTTTTATTACCTTTCTAAGAGCACATTCAATTCTGGCACAGAGTTCTTTAATTCCAAAAGGCTTACAAACATAATCATCGCCACCTTCATTTAATCCTTTTACAATTGTTTCTTCATCATTTAAACAGCTTAAAAAAATAATAGGCATCTCATATTTTTCTTTAATCTCTTTACATAAATCAATTCCATTACCATCAGGAAGTTGGATATCTAAAAGAATGAGATCAATATATTCATTTAATTTCTCTAAAGTTTCTTTTTTAGAATAAGAAACTTCCACAATATAAGCCTTATTCTCCAACATTTCCTTTAAAGAATCTGCGATACTTTCATCATCTTCTACAATTAATATTTTTTTCATAATTATCACCATCTCTATCATACCATGCTTAAATGAAAAAAAGATGAAAGTAGCCACTTTCATCTTTAAATTATTTTTCTAAAACAAATAATTGTTTCTCTTTAATATAAACAAGTAAATGAACTAAAAAACAAATACAAACCATTTTCATAGCAGGTGAACTTACTAACATAGGAATAATAAAAAAGCCATATAATACAAGATCCATAAAAACGATTCCAAATAATAAACCTGTATTTTTCTTTAAATCAATACTTTCATGATGCCCTACTTTATAAATAAGCAACAAGATATAAAGAATTCCTACAATAAAAATCATACAATAAGCAATTTGATAAATATTTTCAAAGATTTTTATTTTATGTGTTACCATAAAACTATTAAAATACATGGCACTCATTGTATAAATTAATTCAAAAATATAAATAAGACAAATCAAATACATGCCTAACTTTTTTTTCATAAGACTTCACCCTTCCTTTATTTAAGTATATAAAAAAAATGTGTAAATCTTGTGAAAAAAAGAACCAAAATGGTTCTAAAGACGTTTTTTCAACATTGTAATACTTTCTCTTGCCCAAACTTCTTTAAAGCCTAAATCAAGAAAAAGATTTTTAGCTGGATTATTTGTTTCAATATCATCACATAAAAAGCGAAGACCATTTTCTTTAGCTTGTTGACATAAAAGTTCTAAAGCCTCTTTCCCTTTACCTAAATGACGATATTTAGCTTCAACAATAATATTAAGAACATACTCACGATATTCTTCTTCAAAATAGTAAGAAACTTCTCCAATATATTTTTTTAAAGTATCATCATAAATATAGGCATAGTAATATTTAGCATCATTCATCCATAAAGCATACCAAGGTTGCCAGATTTTTTCATTGAAATCAACAGTTCCCCCATTGTTTTTATTAAAGGCCATGGTTTGAGGATCTTTTAAGAGCTTTTTACGGTATTTTAATTCTTCAATTTGAGGTTGTACTAATTTAATCATATTCTTCTCCATAAACAAAAAAATCCTTTATTAAGGACTTTATCTTCACTAATGGGGCGGACGATGAGAATCGAACTCACGAATGCCGGAGCCACAATCCGGTGCGTTAACCACTTCGCCACGTCCGCCGTATCAACTGCATGTATTAATTTACACTATTTCATGAATTTTGTAAAGTATTTTTTACAAAAATATCTACATTCTTTTTAAGATTTATTATACAATAAAAAAGAATATAATAATGAAAAGGATAAGTGTATGAATGAATTAGAAAATTATTATGGAAAATTTTGTGAAGACAAACGTCTTTTAAGAAAACATGGACAAGTAGAATATCGTACTTCTATGAAATATATTCATGATTATTTAAAAGCTGGTGATCGCATTTTAGATATCGGTGCTGGTACAGGAAGATATTCTGTCGCTTTAAGTCAAGAAGGTTATGAAGTAGACGCTATTGAACTTGTGAAATATAATCTTGGAATGTTAAAAGCAAAGAAAAGTAATGTGAAAGCCTATCAAGGAACTGCTTTAGATTTATCACGCTATCAAGATGAAACTTTTGATTTAACACTTTTATTTGGACCAATGTATCACCTTTTTAGTTACGAAGATAAACTTAAAGCATTGTCTGAAGCTAAACGTGTAACTAAAACAGGAGGAGTTATTTTAGTTGCTTATGTCATGAATGATTATAGTGTACTTGTTCATGGCTTTAGAGATGGTCATATTAAGGAAGCTTTAAAAAGTGGGAAAATTGATGAACATTTTCAAACACAAACCAATATCGATGATCTTTATAGTTATGTCAGAATCGAACTGATCAATCAATTAAATCAAGATTTGAATTTAAAAAGAATTAAGATTATTGCTGCTGATGGACCAGCAGATTATATGCGTCCTATTTTAAATAAAATGGATGACGAAACATTTGAACTTTTTATGCAATACCATTTATCTACTTGTGAAAGATTAGATATGATTGGCGTAAGTTCTCATACTTTAGATATATTAAGGAAGGTGTAGTTATGGCAATCATTAAATTAAATTATTTATCAAAAGCATTACTTAGAACTGTTGATGTTACTGTTGTTTTACCAACAGATACATTAGATATGGATACAATGACATATAATCAAAAGAAGGAATATAAAACACTTTATTTATTACATGGTATCTTTGGTGATCAAAATGATTGGCTTTATGGTACCCGTATTCAAAGATTTGCGAGTGAAAGAGGATTATGTGTCGTGATGCCAAGTGGAGAAAATATGTTCTACGTTGATCAAGAAAATACGCATAATTTATACAGTCAATTTATTGGGGAAGAACTTGTAGAAATGACACGTGCAATGTTCCCTCTTTCTCATAGAAAAGAAGATACTTTTATTGCTGGTCTTTCAATGGGAGGCTATGGTGCTATTGTCAATGGTTTAAAGTATTACAATACTTTTGGTTTTATTGCCGGTCTTTCAAGTGCTTTGATGTTAGATGATTGGGTAGATTGTAAACCTCCTATCATTCAAGGGGTTGACGCTAAAAAATATTATGAAAGTTTATTTGGCGATATAACAAAATTAAAAGAGAGTGATAAAGATTACTATGCTTTAGTAAAGAAAATCCCTCATGATCAACTTCCTAAAATGTATATGTGTATTGGAACGGATGATTTATTACTTGCCACAAATCGTAAATATCGTGACTTTTTACTTGAAGAAAAAGTAGATTTAACTTATGAAGAAGGACCTGGAAATCATGAATGGGATTTCTGGGATCGTTATATTTTAAAAATTTTAGACTGGCTTCCTTTAAATAAAAAAGATGGAGGTTTAAATAGTGGCCACGTAAGCAAATAAGAGCAGGATAACCTGCTCTTATTTTAAATCAACGTTTGATTAAGTCCCCAATGATCAAATTCATGGAAAATAACATAAATATTATCAGCTTCGATTTTCGTTGTTTCATGAATCATTTGAATCATCGCTTCTGTTAATTTTTTCTTATCATCAAATTCTGCACTTTTATAAAGATTGATTTCAATCATCATACAAGGAGTTTCTTCTCCTTTAAAATACATAATTTGATCATCTTCCATATGAATCATCAAAGCTTTTTCTGTTTTACCAGGAATAAGTGAAATGAGTTCCCCCGATTTTGATTTAATTGTATTTTCTTGTCTTAAGGTTAATTTATGATTTGTTTTAAATGATATATATGGCATAATAATTCCTCCTCTTCTTTCTATTTTATCATTAAAAAAATAAATTGAAACTGTTTACAAAATATTTTTTGTAATGATATAATAGATATGCAAAGGTTTTATATGATTTTCCAAAATATCTCAAATATGAGGAAGTTGTATTTCACTTTATGTACACAATCTCATATTTGCGATTTTATACATAGAGTATTTCCATTTGTAATTTTTATAGGAGGTACCAGACATGGCTGTCGGAAAAGTAAAATGGTTTAATGCCGAAAAAGGATTCGGATTCATCACTAGTGAAGAAGGAAAAGATATTTTCGTTCACTTCTCTGCAATTCAAGCTGATGGATACAAAACATTAGAAGAAGGTCAAACTGTTGACTATGATGTAGTAGAAACTGATCGTGGTCCACAAGCACAAAACGTTGTTGTAAAATAATGTATAGAAAAGAGATTGCTGATGCAATCTCTTTTTTTATCTATAAACAACGACTGGTAAATTAACATAAATTTGTGAATATAAGCTTCCAGCAAATCCTGTTGGTAAGTTAATACATCCATGTGAACCGCTATTAATATAAATATCTCTACCAAACGTACTTCTCCATGAAGCATCATGTAGCCCTATACCTTTATTAAATGGCATCCAATAAGAAACAGGTGATTCGTATTCATATTTCCCATTTGGTTGTTTTGTTCCTCTTAAAACTCTATTTCTTTCCTTATTATAAATATAATATGTACCACTTGGTGTAAGTCTTGTAGGATCACTTTCTTTACCACTTACAAAATCACTTTCTAAAACAACACTTCCATCTTTAACAAACCATAAATGTTGTTTTGTAATATTGATTTCTAAATAAGTCGTTCCTAGTCCACCATTTTCTCCTGATGGAAGTTGTCCTGTATGTTCAGGTATTCTATTATTTTCACTTTTATTTTCATTGATCATTTTTAATAATGCACTTACTTCACTATCAGTAGAAACTCTAAATCCATAAGTTCCTCCACTGACTGTATGACTTTGTCCATCTTTTCCAGTAAACGTTCTTGTTGCACCAATGGAATTATATTGACTTGCAAGTTCTTTAACAAAGGCAGTTAATTTTTCTTTAAAAACACTTTCATCTTTTGTATAACTTCCATCATCTTGTTTACTTAACCAAGTAATAAGTGTACTTCCATCTAAAGCAATTTCTTTTCCTTTAGGTGTTGTATATGTAATTGCTGATAAACAATATTCATTTGCTGCCTTTAATTGATTATTCAAATCTTGATCATCTTTGTAAACTTGAGGTTTAACATAACCATTTGCTTTTGTAACATCTAATTGTTGTTTTCCTTCACTTAAAGCTACCTTGATATTTTTAACTAATTCTTCAATATTAAATTTTGATCCTAACGTTTCTTCAATAATTGAAAAACTTCCATCTTTATATTGAATATAGGCATCTGTTGGTGCAATTTGATTTTCTTCTTTAGCATGTTCCATTGATGCTATACCATTTGTTAAGTTTTCATCACTGATTTGTATTAAATCAGTTAAAGTATTTTTTTCATTTTTAAAGAATCCTATAAACCAAGCCCATTTATTTTGATTTTTCATTAATTGATTCAATGAATTATCTTTATTATAAGATACACCTAATTGAGCTGATTGTAATACTTCACTTTGTCCATCATTAAAAATCAATTTTAATGATTGTCCATTTACTTTCTTAGATAATTGATCATTTGCTTTTTGTAATGTCATTCCTCCAACATCACTCCCATTGACCATTGTTCCATTTAAAAACTTATCATTGTAATATAGCATTCCTGCTAAATAAACAATAAGAAGAACCAAAACAACGATTCCGCAAATTAAAACAGGCTTTTTATGATTTGAATACCAATTATTCTTCTTTTTTGTCATAAATATTCTCCCTCTCTTACATTTCTGCACCTATTTTATCACAAAATATTTACAGGTAAAGAAAAAGTATGGTATTTATCATAAAAAATGATAATCCATACTTTTATAAGATATTTTCTATATATTTTTCTAATTCTTGTATATTTTGATGATAAACAAAGCCTTTCATACCAACTTTTATAGCTGCATCTATATTTTCTTTTAAATCATCAACAAAAAGGCATTCATTAGCTTTTAGATGATAACGACTTAAAAAATCTTGATAAATATCTAAATTTGGTTTTATTTTTTGATATTTTGCAGATGTATAAAGCTCTTTAAAATGTTGAAAAATAGATTTTGATTGATAATATTGATAAAATTGCATTGAACAATTAGACAACAAATAAAATTGATATCCTTTACCCTTATATCTTTTAATAAATTCTTCCATTTCATCAAACTGATCAAAATAATCAAACCAATGTTCAAAAGCATACACTATTAAATCCCTTTTTTCATCAGGAATTTGTTCAATTAATTGTTTTTTGGCATCTTGTAAAGAAAGAACCCCTTGATCAAGTTGTGCCCATTGTTTTGTTTGGAATAAATGTTTAATAATATAATCTTTTTCTTCTAAAGAAGATGCAAGCTGACTTGCAATATAGGAAACATCCCATTTACAACAGACATTCCCCATATCTAAAACAATATTTTTTATCATATGTAAAAAATAGGCAAACTGCCTATTATAATAAAGGATTAAGTTTTTCTAAGATAACATCTTTTCCAACAAAACCACTAATTTGATCAACGGCTTGACCATCTTTAAAAAGAATTAAATGTGGAATAGATTGAATTCCATATCTTCCTGCTAATGAAGGATCTTGATCAACATCTACTTTTGCAAATGTAACTTTTGGTAACTCTTGAGCAACTTCTTCTAAAACAGGAGCTAACATTTTGCATGGTCCACACCAATTAGCAAAGAAATCAATCACAACAACACCTTTAGAAATAACTTCATCAAATTGTACATTTGTAATAACTTCCATAATTTCACCTCCATTATATTATGCCAAAACTCTTTTTTTTTACAAGTGATATGCTTATATTATTTGAATTTTATCGCTATAACTGTTATTATGTGCTTGTGATTATACTAGAAATGGAGTGGTATTATGAAAAAAGTCGCAGTTGTGACTGATAGTAATGCAGGTATTCGTCAAAAAGAAGCAAAAGAACTTGGTATTTTTGTTTTGCCAATGCCTTTTACTATTGATGATCAAACATACTATGAAGATATAAATTTAACTCATGAAGAATTCTTTGAAAAACAATTAAATGGTGCAGAAATCTTTACTTCTCAACCTGTTGTAGGAAACGTTAAAGAATTATGGGATCAAATTTTAAAAGATTATGATGAAATCGTTCATATTCCAATGTCTAGTGGATTAAGTGGTTCGTGCCAAACAGCTATGATGCTAGCACAAGAATACGATAATCGTGTTTTTGTCGTAGACAGTCAACGTATCTCTGTTACTCAAAAATATGATGTCATTGATGCTAAAAGATTAGCTGATCAAGGAAAATCAGGACAAGAAATTTGTGATATTTTAACTGAAAATAAATTAAATGCTTCTATTTATATTACTGTTAATACACTTGATTATTTAAAAAAAGGTGGTCGTATTACCCCTGCTGCTGCTTTATTGGGTGGGATGTTAAAAATTAAACCTATTTTACAAATACAAGGTGAAAAATTAGATTCTTTCGCTAAAACTAGAACAATGGCTAGAGGAACTAAAATCATGAAAGAAGCAATCGCTAAAGATATTAAAGAACGCTTTGATGATGACTATCATAACGTGCATATTTGTGTCGCTTACACTTATGATGAAGCACCCGCTTTAGAATTAAAAAAAGAACTTGAAGAACTTTATCCAGGTGAAAATATTATTTGTGATCCTTTATCATTAAGTGTTTCTTGTCATATTGGACCTCATTCTCTAGCAATTGCTATATGTAAAAAAATTTAAGATTCTCGTTTGAGAATCTTTTTTATTTTTGGATATAATAATTTGACTTTTTTCATTTTGATAGTCTATAATACATTTTAAGTTTATGCTATAATAAAACAAAAAAATATAAGGAGGTCATTTATGCAAGAAAAGCCAATCCATAATAAATATAATGGCAATAAAAATACAAAAAATAAAAATTTTAATCGTCATAGATCAACACATAAAAACTATAAAAATACAAAACATAATAAAACAATCGATACTAAAGTTTATGCCTTAGGTGGTTTAAATGAAATTGGAAAAAATATGTATTGTGTTGAACACGATAATGAAATTATCATTATTGATGCTGGGGTAAAATTTGCTGAAGAAGGTTTACCTGGTATTGATTATGTCATTCCAGATTATAGTTATTTAAAACGTAATGAAAACAAAATTAGAGGATTATTGATTACTCATGGTCATGAAGATCATATTGGAGGAATTCCTTTTTTACTACAAGTTGTAAAAATACCATTCATTTATGCTTCTCCCCTTGCTTGTGCGATGATTACAAGAAAGTTAGAGGAAAAGCGTTTAACAAATGCAACGCACTTGATTCGTATCGATGATGAATATCAAATAAAAACTAAATATTTTAATATTGGTTTCTTTAAAACCAATCATTCTATTCCTGAAAGTTTAGGAATTATTATTAATTCTCCTAACGGACGAATTGTTTCAACAGGTGACTTTAAGTTTGATTTAACACCTGTAGGAGATCCTGCTGATTTCCAAAAAATGTCGTTTTTAGGTGAAACTGGTGTTACTTTATTATTAAGCGATTCTACCAATGCTGAAGTTCCTACTTTTTCTAAAAGTGAAAAGCAAGTAGCATATGCTGTTCAAGAAGAATTTAGAAAAACTGAAGGGCGTTTAATTGTAGCAACTTTTGCTTCCAATGTTCACCGTGTCCAACAAATCGTAGAAGCAGCAGTTAAATTTAATCGTAAAATTCTTGTTTTTGGTCGTTCAATGGAAAATAACATCCAAGTATCAAGACAAATGGGTTATATTAAAGCACCTGATTCTTTCTTTATCAGTAATAATGAAGCAAAAAAATTACCTGATAATGAAATCTTAATTCTATGTACAGGAAGTCAAGGAGAAGCTTTGGCTGCGTTAAGTCGTATTGCTAATGGAACACATAAATTCGTTAAAATCAAACCTGGAGATACTGTTGTCTTTTCATCAAGTCCAATTCCAGGAAATGCATCAAGTATCAATGTTGTTGTTAACCGCTTATTTAGAGCAGGTGCCAAAGTTTTAGTCAATACAGCGTTCAATAATTTGCATACTTCGGGACATGCAAGTCAAGAAGAACAAAAATTAATGTTATTACTTACAAAACCAAAATATTTCTTCCCAGTGCATGGAGAATATCGTATGTTGAAAATTCATGCTGAACTTTCTCAAGAAGTAGGCGTTCCTAAAGAAAATACATTTGTTTTAAGTAATGGAGATACAATTTTACTTAATAAAGGAACTGCTCGTTTAGGACCAAGAATTCATGTAGATGATATTTATGTTGATGGTAATGATCTTTCAGGTTTATCAACTGCTGTTTTAAGGGATCGTCAAATCTTATCTGAAGATGGTATGGTTTCTGTTTTAATTGCTATGGATTCACATGAAGGAAAGTTACTTACAAAACCTGTGATTATTTCTCGTGGATTTGTCTATATGAAAGATAGTTTTCCAATGATTCGTGAAGCTGAAAATTTAGTCGGCCAAGCTTTAGGTCAATTACTTGCAGGAAAAACAACTTTTGGTGAAATCAAAAATACAACAAGAGATGTTCTTTCTCAATATTTTTATCGTAAAACAAAAAGAAATCCAATGATTATTCCTGTTATTATGAATAAAAAATAATGAAAAAATTAATCAAGAAATTTAAAAAACTATTTCTTATTGTTCTTTGTGTTCTTGTTGCTTTATGTATTTTTCAATGGTATGAACAAAGCCAAGATCGCTGTTCAATTACAAAAACAACATTTACAGAAAATTCATTACCGAAACAATTTAATGGGTTTACAATTGGATATCTTTCAGATTTGAATTTATCTGAAAAAAACGATTTAACAAGATTAAACAGTATTATTCAAGATTTAAACGCTAAAAACTTAGATATGATCCTTTTTGGTGGCGATATTTTTAATGAAAGTAGTTTTGAAAACAATCAAGTTTCAAAAGTATTAAAGAAACTTCAAAGTCATTATGGAAAATTTGCAGTACTAGGAGATAAAGATCAAAATGATTCTTCTACCTGTTCAAATATTTTAACAGAAGCTGGTTTTGAAGTATTGCATAATGAAGTTAGAAATATCTATTATAAAGAAGATATTATTCAATTAATTGGTTTAGAAAATACAGGAGATTGTTCTGGTTTGATTAACGAAACCAACGAAAAGAGTTATAAAATAGCACTTATTCATCAACCTGATTATTTTAAAGAAATAAGTCAGTACTCCATTCAATTACAATTATCTGGGCATACATTAGGTGGTTATTATAAAATACCATTTATTGGTGGGATTGAAACGAAAGATAAAGGTAAGAATTATGTAAATGGAAAGCATACAAAAAATAAGACAACTTTATTGATTTCTAATGGTTTCAATAAAGAAAGTAGTGAAAATCATCGTTTTTTAACGCGTGATGAAGTGAACATAATTACATTAAAAAGATAGAGAATTAACCATCCCATACAACATTTAAAAAAGCGTGAAAGCCACTGATATCAACGGTTTTCACGCTTAACTGTCAAAAACGGGATTTTATCTTATTTTTAAATATTCATTTTGTATCTTCTTTATAATTGGATGCATTTCATCAACACCAATCACATCGCTAATTGCCTTTTTAATTCCCTTTTCAAGGATAAGATTTTGAATCTTTTTTGCTGATATGTCTTCTTTATAATCGTAACTCATGCCATACGCAATTGCTTTAATCAAATTTGGACATTCAATATTATTTTCCATACAAATCATCGCTATTCCCGTTAATCTATCATTTCTGGATAGTTTTCTAATTGGATCCAATGCAACTCTTGTAATATATTCCCTTTCTTCTCCATTTGGTTTCGGTGCATCAACAAAATCATCTAATTCTTCTGCTGTAATTTCAAACGAGGATAAAATACCTTTTTTTGCTTCTAAAACACAAGCTTCCATAATTGTTTTAATATCTTTATTTTTACTCGCTTCTTCAATAGTTTGATATCCGTGCTTATAACCAACATACGCACATGCTGCATGCGGTGAATTATAGGTAAATAATTTAATATCTTTCATCATTTCCAAATTATTATTCAATTCAAACCATTTAAATTTAGAAACATCAAAATAGACAGGACTTTGTATTAATAACGTTTGTACTATCTTCGTAGTTAATTGAACAGCATCTTTTGCATCTGAATTAGAACTTCTTCTAATAATCATGTCCCGTAGCGCAACATTTGAACAGTACCATTCCTTTTCGATTTTTAGATCATCTAATAAGAAATTTTCTAATTTTGACATCATGTGATTTTTATTTGTTCCACATAAAATTGTTAATTTTTGTTCATAATTACTTTTTATTCTCTTTTGTAAAGAAAACTTCAATTTACTTAAAGCTTCTTTTATATCTTCAGGATATAATGCCAAAACGATAACATCAGCATTAAGGATAGATTCATAACTATTAGTGTAATCATCAATAAGATATGCATGATAATGATCAATAATATGTTTTTCGTTATAATTTTCATATAGGGCTTCAACTATATAACTATTCTTCTCGTTTAATGAATTAATAACGTTTTCATCTTTATCAATAAAAGTTATATTCCATTTATTTTCATAAAATATATCACCAAATGTTCCTTTTCCTTCCTTACCTGCCCCTACTATCACTACATTTTTCATCCTATAAAACCCCCACAAATGAAGCCACTAAACAAATAGCTACAATTCCAATAGCTAAAACTCCATAATTAACTTTTCCTTTTTTTAAGAAATAATAAATACCAAACACTGCACACAAAGGTAGTAAACCTGGTACAATACTATCTAAAATTTCTTGGACAACTAGCGTTTGCCCTTTTGCTATTTCAAAAGATAATGGTGTTATTATTTTAACAAAATTACTTGTTAATGCCCCCATCATGAATAATCCTAAAATACTTGTTCCAAAAATAAGTTCCTTGATCCATCCCTGTTGTAATATAGATTTTACTGAATCCTTTCCAACAGTATAACCGAAATTCGTTAAATACCTACCAATAATAAAAGTTAAACATGTAAATACCAAAGGAATAAATGCCCCTAATATATTACCCGATGATGCGAAAGTAACAGCAATACCATAAATGATTGTTTTTAATGTGCCCCAATCGATTGTGTCACCAATTCCTGCTAATGGACCCATCAATCCTGTTTTTAACGATGTAATTGCCTCTCCTGGTATTTGCTTAGTTTTTGCTTTTTCTTCTTCCATAGCAATTGCAATTCCTAAAATTGGTGAACCCCAAGTTGGTTCGGTATTAAAAAAGTTTAAATGTCTCTTAACCGCCTCTCCAAATTCTTCTTTATTTGGATATAATTTTTTTAAAACAGGAATGATACTATAACAAAACGATAATGATTGTAGTCTTTCGTATGAATTTGACATCTCAGCTGAAAGCCAATATCTAAACCATGATTTATTAACTAATTTTTTCATATCTTTCTCAACAGTTTTGTTTTTTTCTACTTCATCCATATTAAATAGCTCCCTCCATATTTTTTTCTCTTCTCAATAAAACAATTAACAATGCAATACAAGTTCCAAAAATAGCAGCGGCCATTACATTAATTTTTAAATATTGAACCATGAAAAATGCAATAATGAAAAATGGTAAATATTGTTTTTTTCCAATAATATAAATTGTCATTGCAAATCCCATTGCTGGTAAAATACCTCCTGCAACACTTAATCCATGTGTAATCCATTCAGGCATAGAAGCTAAAATATTTTGCACTGTACCAGCACCTGCATATGTAATCGCAAATACAATTGGGAATCTTAAAAAGAATCCTAAAATTACTGGATACACAATTGCACAACGTTCAATCTCTTTTATGTTTCCAACCTCTGCCATTTTATCTGCTCTATGAAGAAAAACAGCATTGATAATTCTTCTAAGTTGATCTTGTAAAACTCCAATTAATCCAAAGGGCATCGCTAAAACAACTGCTTGTCCAGGATCCATTTGACTAACTAAAGCAATTGGAATTGCTACACATCCAGCCAAACATTCATCAGCCGGTAAATTTCCTCCATTTCCTACTAATCCTAAATATACCATTTGAATACTTGCAGCAATAATCATTGCTTGTGATAAATTTCCATAAATCAATCCAAATGGTAGCGCCATTACTAATGGCTGACATAAAATTGCATGTAATGTATATCCCACTTGTGTTCTGGCAATCCAATACCATAATCCAGCACAAATCGCTAATGATAATTCCATTTTTTTATCCCCCTTATTTTATCATTTTCATTAAATCAGATTTTGTATCTTCTGGTATAACCTGCATATCAATATACACACCAGAATTGGCAATGTCTCTTAATTTATTAATTTCCTCTTCATTAAGAAAAATAGCTTTGTATATTGCTTTTTTTCCTACACCGCTTGGTAATCCTCCAAGTTGAATATGTTCCATTTTAAATTGTCTTAAGTAAAGTTCATAAACTGTTTCAATGTTTTTTAATAAAATTAAAAGTCTTTTATTACTATATTTATGAGTGCCAGTATTTTTCATAAAATCATCAATGCTTAAAATTTCTACAATAATTCCATTGGGAGCAGAGGCCTTATATATTTCTGACATAAAACTATCTTTTGAGAGTTCATCATCAACAACAACAATAACATTTGCTTTAGAATAATTTAACCATTTTGTAATAACTTGTCCATGGATAAGTCTACTATCTACCCTAATTAATCCTATTTCCATTTTAGTTTCCCCTTTCCATCATTTTTCTAAAACTATTTCTCTTAAATTAAATATACTATTCTTTTTAACATCAACTGCAATATTCACGAGTTCTTTAAGTGTTTTTATATCTCTATTAATTAATACTTCCAACATCATCGGCAAATTCAAACCTGTTACACATTCAAAATCTAAATTATTTAAATTTGCAAATGATGCGTTAGAAGGAGTCCCCCCAAACATATCGGTAAGCACTAACACACCTTCTTCATTTTCCAATTCTTTAATTTTATTTTTCACTTTACTTTTAAACATATCAAAATCATCTTCTACAAATAAGCCTAGCGCCTCAATATTCTCTTGCTTTCCAGCAATCATTTCTGCACTTTTAATTAATTCGTTACCAAAATTTCCATGAGTTACTACTAAAATATTTATCATGCACTATCACCTCCATCTCTATTTCAAAATAAGTAAGAATACATAATGATTATTACCATTTTTTACCCTCCTTCTACATTATTCTATTCTTATAATCCTTACTTTCCTTACAATGTGATTTTATCACAAATCAGTTTTTAGATATTTACATACTTTTTCCTAAAATTAATGAAACAATTTGGTTGTATTTTTTTTCAAAAATTTTATGAAAAACAGTGCAATAAAAATCAAATTGTAAAATCTTTTCTCTATTAAGGTTTATGATATAATAAATATACTTATAATATTATTAGATTAGGAGGTATTTTTTATGCTCACCAAACGTCAAATTGAAATATTATTAAATTTATTTTCAAACTTAGATGCACCTGTTTCTCTACAGGTCTTTACAGATCAGTTTCATTTAAGCCTTCGTTCTATACAAACTGATATTGCTGAAATAAAGGAAACCATTAAAGAACATGGTTTATATATCGAAAATAACAAAAATTGTATTTGTATGTCTATCACTAATCAAGAAACTGCTAATATATTTATGAATTCAATCATACAAGATTATAACCTTAATCAATTTTTTGAAGATCAATCTTCTCGTATTTCCTATATAATTTCTAGGTTGTTAGATTCAAATGATTATTTAAAAAGTGCAGATTTAGCAGATGAAATGTATATAAGCCGTTCCCAAATATCCAATGACATTAAATTAGCTAAAAACATGTTATCTTCATATCATTTAACTCTTATATCTAAACCTTATTATGGTATTAAAATTATTGGCAAAGAAAATGATATTCGTAATTATATTATTCAAGAAAAATTAAAAATTAAAAATCTGGTTTGTGATGAGATTACACATTCTTTTAGTTCACATGAACATATTGATGATATAAATAATATTGTTATTAAAATTCTCAATCACTCACATTATATAATTTCTGATATTGCCCTTCAAAACCTTATCTTGCATATTGTTACTGCTGTTAATCGTATTAAGTCAGGTCATCTTATTCATATGGATTCACTAAACATATCGCCAGTGTATGCACATGTCATCGAAATTTCAAAAAATATATTAGAAAAATGTGCAGATATATATAATTTTGAGTTTAATGATGATGAAATCTTTTTTCTAGCTTTAAATTTATATGGTAAAAGAGAATTTGATAAACAAGAATTTATTACTGATGAAATTAATAATTTAGTTTTTTTAGGCTTATATAAAATCAAAGAAATATTTGGTTTAGATTTTACCTCTAATCTCAATCTACGAATATCATTAGGTTTACATATTTTACCTCTTTTAACTCGTATAAATACTAATATGCAGTTAAGAAATATTATGACATTCAATATTAAGCAAAAATACACACTTGCATATGATCTAGCTTCTACTTTCACCAATACAATTATACCAAGTGATAAAAAAATTTTAGATGATGAAATTGCATATGTTGCTTTACATTTTGTAAATTATATAGATGAAAATTCTCCACAAAAAAAGAAAAGAATGTTAATCATTAGTTCTTTAAGAAGGAGTGAGACTATTTTGCTTCAAAATAATATTTTGAGAAATTTTCCATCAATAAAAGAAGTTAAAATTATTTCTAAAAATTCGTTATCAACTACTAATGTGAATAATTATAATGTAATATGTACAACTGAAAATGATATATTCATTAATAATAATAAAATACAAAAAATTTCTTATTTTTTAAATGACACTGATATCAAGAAAATTGAATTACTTCTAGATGGGTTCAATGGTCCAAAAGATATTTTGGATTGTTTTAGTGAAGATTTGTTCTATTATGGAGATGCTCCATCTAAAAACGCCGTTATAAAATGGCTTTATGAAATGGCTTATAAGCAAGGCTTAGCAGATGAAAAACTATATCATTCAATTATGAATCACGAAAATGTTACTTCCACTTATTTTGGTAATTATTTAGCAATACCACATCCTGAAATTTTTTTAAGTGAAACATCTTTCATTTCTGTTGCTATATTACCAAAACCCATTTTATGGGATGATGAATATGTAGATATTGTTTTTCTTGTTTCAATACAAAAAAATAATCCTAACGCCTTTAAATTATGGTCTTACTTATCATTTTTAATCTCAAATAACACAACATTAGAAGAAATCAAAAAAGAACCTACTTTTCAAAATCTTTCTAAAGTCATTTCAAAAATATATGAAGATTTATTTTAGCCAAATAAATATCCACCGGTTTAGCCGGTGGTTTTACATTTGCGGGCATAGCCCTACTTTCTAAGCGCGTGTCTCAAGACACTCCTTATGCCTACAGCTACCGCGTGCACTCTGTATTTACTTAGTTTTTCCCTTTTCCTTTTTTAAACAGGTCTTCCAAATCCAGTGTCAGCTGTTCACTTTCCTGATCATCTTTTAATTGACTCACTATATAATTTTTTATTCTTTTCGTATTCTCTCCTACTGTATCTTTTTATTGTGGTAGATATATAAGCTCTCACCAACCTCATATATATCAACCCTAAAGTCTATATTCAGGTGGAACGGAATATTTTTTATCTTTGTATGATATGAGATGTGTTGATGGTACATTCTGGCGTAAATGTTCATTTATATATGAATCAAGCACTATCTTGTTTGACAATGGTTTTAGATATTCTTTGTCTTTTTCAAAAATAGTATTTTTTGATTGTATGCCTGTCCTTTTTTGTACTTTCTTGAAAGGGCAGAAATGTTTGGTTTAATGTTTAGTTCTTATGTAATTCTTATTTCTCCAATTAAATTTTTTTCCATTATGATTAATCATCCTAAAGAGATTGTATCAAAAATAAAAGATAACCTTTATCTAGCTGTAGTATTTTCACCATTATTGGTGATTTTTACTACGCCCGAATTGGTTATCTTTATATTAACCTTATTATTCAACATTATTTTCTTCCAAAGAAAGAGATCTCATGATAATATCTTTAATAGGGATTAGCCTCCTCTCATGTATGATTTTAGTAGGCAAAACAATCATATCATGAGAGGCCTTTTTTATATGCAATAAGGGTACCACATAAATATTTAAAGGGTACCCCTATTTAAATAGAGTAGAGGGAGAATAATTAATAATTATTCTCTCCCCTCTCATTGCACCGTACGTACAGGTCTCGTATACGGCGCTACATTTATATGGCAATTCAACTACCCTAGATAGTATTTCATGGGATTGACCAAACCTGGTCTTTCCCTTTTATTTATGGCTAGTATGTCCGCATTTATCAAGAAATTAACTACACTTCCATTTGCACGTTTGTACCAACCTAATCTTGAATTGGCCACTGCATATATTTGTTCTTCACTGAACTTGTATGGCAATTTCTTGTTTAATAGTTGCAGACTCTTGTATACTCATGTTGTTGTTTCTTCCTTCATTTGTAAATATATTTGAAACCATTCCCTCTACCTTCATCTCCTTGGAATTACGATTTCCAATTATAAGATTATCCTCGATTTCGAACTGTTCAAACATTGCTTATGATAAACAAACATCATATAAACATTAGGTCCTTCAGTATTTGGTGTTATACCTACTATGACCTCAGCTGACTTCTTGTGATAAACCTTTTTCGACCAACGGTACCATCACTGCTTTTAAAGTTTACTGGACTTCGTTGTTCACAAGACCTCCCGGGGTAATTCACTAATCCTATTTCCTTTACAACGTCTTGATTTACTGTCTTGGTTTTACGTTTACCTTTTGGATTTCGATTTGTGCTGCAATCTCATCCACCATTTAGCCTTATATCAAGTTTCTGTTCGTACGCTCAAAGGAATCACTACACCACTTCTTTCATCCTTGCCATCACTGACAACAACTTGTGGTTCATTACACTTGGTGGTAAATACCTGTGGTTGGTTTATTTCCAACTGAATTAGTGCCATGCACGACACACAATGATAAAAAGATAGTGCTTTCGCACTATCTTTTTATCATTGTTCCAACACCCTTTTTAGTAAAGATTTCTATTAATAAGCTATGTTCTAATCTACCATCTAAAATATGAACACGCTTAACATCATTTTGTACTGCCTCTAAACAGTTTTTAAGTTTTGGAATCATACCGCCGGTAATAATACCACTTTCAAATAATTCTTTAGCTGATTCAGTATCAATTTTTGAAATCAATGTTTCTGGGTTATTTGGATCTTCTAATACACCTTCAATATCCGTTAAGAAAACAAGTTTACTTGCTTTAACAGCGCGTGCAATTGCTGTAGCAACATCATCGGCATTAATATTATAAGCATGATATTTTTCATCAAGACCAATTGTTGAAACAATTGGAGTATATCCTTGATCTAATAAAGTATTGATAAGTGTTGTATCCACATGAGTAATCTTTCCAACAAAACCAATATCTTCACCTTGAGGCATCACTTTTTCTACTGTAATCATATTGCCATCTTTTCCAGATAGACCAACAGCATGTGTTCCAATTTGTTCTAAATGTGTTACAAGACCTTTATTGATTTTTCCAGATAAAACCATTTCCGCAATTTCTAAAGTATCTCTATCAGTAACTCTTAGACCATTTTTAAACTCACTTTTAATTTGTACACGGTCTAACATTCTATTGATGTCTTTTCCCCCACCATGAACGATAATTGGTTTTAATCCAACTGATTTTAAAACTGCAATATCTTTTAAAACGCTCTTTTTGATGATTTCATTTGTCATTGCACTTCCACCATACTTAATAACAACAATATCACCTTCATATTTTTGCATATATCCAAGCGCTTCTACTAAAATTTCCGCTTTATTAATTTCCTTCTTAAACTCTTGTTGCATCTCTTTTCCCCCTACGAACGATAATCAGCATTGATTTTGACATAATCATAAGTCAAATCGCATCCCCAAGCTGTTGCCTTTGCATCAGCAATTTTCATTTCAATATTTGTTTTTACATAATCACTCGATAAAATCTTAGTTGCAAATTCTTCACTATAATCTGTAGCCATCCCATTTTCTACAAGTTTTAAATTGCCAAATTCACTTTCTATATATAAATCTACTTGATAAGGATCAAATTCTTCCCCAGAATATCCCATCGCACATAAAAGTCTTCCCCAATTTGCATCATTTCCAAAAATAGCTGTTTTTACAAGTGGTGATGTGCAAATACTTTTAGCAATTACTTTTGCTTGTTTAACATCTTTTGCACCATTTACATTTACTTCTAATAATTTAGTAGCCCCTTCTCCATCACTTGCAATACATTTAGCTAAGTATTCATTAACATAATATAAAGCTTCTTTAAATGTTTGATAATCTTCATCTTCTTTTACAATTTCATCATTACCAGCTAAACCATTAGCAAGTAATAAAACAGTATCATTTGTTGAAGTATCTCTATCTACAGAAATCATATTAAAAGTATCTGGAATAACTGATTTTAATGCTTTATTTAATAATTCTTTAGAAATATTTAAATCAGTTGTAATAAATCCAAGCATTGTTGCCATATTTGGATGAATCATCCCTGAACCTTTACAACATGCTCCAATAGTTACCGTTTTTCCTTTTACTTCAATTTCAATAGCTAAATGTTTTGGTTTTGTATCTGTTGTCATAATTGAAGTAGCTACATCAATTCCTGCTTGATGATCATCTTTTAATTGTTTTAAAGCTTCATCAATCCCTTTTTCAATTGGATCAGTAGATAATTGTTTACCAATGACTCCTGTTGAACAAATCAATACTTTTTCTTTTTCTACATTTAAAGCATTTCCTACAATATTTGCGAATTTTTCATTTGCTTCTTCACCAAGTTTTCCAGTACAAGCATTGGCAATCCCACTATTAATCGCAATAGCCTTTACTGTATCACTGTTTTCTACAACTTGTTTATCCCATAAAACAGGAGCCGCTTTTACCATATTTGTTGTAAAAGTTCCTACTGCTTTTGCTTCAACATCAGAAACAATTAAAGCAAAATCTTTATTTTTCTTTTTAATACCAATATGTAATCCAGCACCTTTATACCCTTTTGGATTAGTAACTGTTCCATCTTCTATTATTTTCATACTCTTTTTCCCCTTATAAAACCGCAGGTGCTAACATAAGACCTGTCTTTTCATCTAAACCAAACATAATATTCATATTTTGAATTGCTTGACCAGCAGCTCCTTTAACTAGATTGTCCATGGCTCCCATCATAATCACTCTATGTGTACGAGGATCTACTTTATAAGCAACATCAACAAAGTTTGAACATTTTACATTTCTTACTTCTGGAACATTTCCTTCTTTTAAGACACGTACGAAATATTCATCTTTATAAATATCATACGCTTTTTTAACATCTTCCTCACTTACTCCTTTTTTTAATGAAGCGTAAGCTGTAATTAAAATTCCTCTATTCATTGGAATAAGATGAGGTGTGAAGTTAAGTAATACTTTTGATGAAGAAGCATACCCTAATTGTTCTTCAATTTCTGGTGTATGACGATGACTTGCTACACCATAAGCTTTAATACTTTCATTCACTTCACAATAAAGATTTTGAACTTTTGCTCCTCTACCAGCACCACTTGTTCCACTCTTTGCATCAATAATCAACGTATCCATATCAATAAGTCCTGCTTTAGCAAGTGGATAAATCGATAAAATAGAACATGTTGGATAACATCCAGGATTAGCAATCAGTCTTGCATTTTTAACATCTTCTCTATTGATTTCACATAATCCATAAACAGCTTCTTGAATAAATTCAGGTGAAGCATGTTTAATTCCATACCATGATTCATAAGTTTCAACATCTTTAATACGATAATCCGCAGATAAATCAATAACCTTTACTTTCTTTAAAACATTTTCATTGACCATCTTTGCACAGACCCCTTGGGGCGTTGCAAAGAATACAACATCAACATTATCTAAATATTTTTCAATATCTTCATCTACACACTTTTGATCTAATAAAGTGAAATAACTTTTATAAACATCACTATATTCTTGATCACTATATGTTCTTGATGAAACCCATTCAATATTGACATTGGGATGTGTTAATAAAAATCTTACAAGCTCACATCCTCCATAACCAGTTGAACCAACAATTCCGACATTAATCATTCTACTTTTCCCCCTATAAAAAATAAAAAGCCGTCTCTAAATAGAGACGACTGATCGCGTTACCACTCTAATTGTTGTAAGTTGACCTTACAACCTCTTTCATCTTTAAGGCAGATCTACCAAAAGATATACTTCTATTTCCATCTTTTCTCTCGTAAATGCGCTTCATCTTTACTTCCATTCCTATCTTCCATCAACATAGGATTGCTCTTATTTCCATAAAGACTACTCTTTTAGTCTTCGAGTTTAAAACCATTATATGACAAATTTCCATTTTGTCAATAATGATTTATTAAGAAAAAAATTTTTTAATATATAATAAAGATGGGGCTTACTTTTTGGGTCTACAACATTTCGACAAGTATATTGCATATTTGAAAAAAGTAGTTTATGATAATAATAATTTATAAGATAAAAAATAAGGGGGAAACTATAAATGAAAGAAAAAGTTGTTTTAGCTTATTCTGGTGGATTAGATACAACTGCGATCATCCCATGGCTAAAAGAAAACTATGATTGTGAAGTTATTTGTTGCTGTATTGACGTTGGTCAAAAAGAAGAATTAGACGGTCTAGAAGAACGTGCTAAAGCTTGTGGTGCAAGTAAACTTTATATCAAAAATGTGGTTGATGAATACGTAGAAAATTACATTATGCCTACTGTTCAAGCAGATGCTGTATTTGAATACAAATACTTATTAGGGACTGCAACTGCTCGTCCATTAATTGCAAAAGTACTTGTTGATGTTGCTCGTCAAGAAGGTGCAACAGCAATTTGTCATGGTGCCACTGGTAAAGGAAATGACCAAATTCGTTTTGAATTAGGTATTAAAGCTTTAGCTCCAGATTTAAAAATCATCGCTGCATGGCGTGATCCAAAATGGACAATGGATTCTCGTGAATCTGAAATCGAATATTGTAGAGCTCATGGTATCAATTTACCTTTCTCTGCTGATAATAGTTACTCACGTGATAGAAATATTTGGCATATTTCTCATGAAGGATTAGAACTTGAAGATCCATCATGTGCTCCAAATTATGATCACTTATTAGTATTATCAAATTCTCCAGAAAAAGCTCCAGAAGAAGATGTTCACTTATCAATTGATTGGGAAAAAGGTGTTCCTGTTGCTTTAAATGGTGAAAAGATGTCTCAAAGAGAAATCTTAGAAAAATTAAATGAAATCGGTGGTCAACATGGTATTGGTATTATCGATATCGTTGAAAACCGTGTTGTTGGTATGAAATCAAGAGGTGTTTATGAAACACCAGGTGGAACTATCTTAATGGAAGCTCACCAACAATTAGAAGAACTTATCTTAGATAGAGAGACACTTAAATATAAACGTCTTGTTTCTGTTGAATTTGCTGAACTTGTTTATGCTGCTAAATGGTTCTCACCACTTAGAGAAGCATTAACTGCTTTTGTTGATAAGACTCAAGAATATGTAACAGGTACAACAAACTTTAGATTATATAAAGGAAATATTATTAAAGAAGGTACAACTTCTCCTTATTCATTATATGATGAAGATATTGCGTCATTTAAAACTGGTGATTTATATGATCATCATGACGCTGAAGGATTTATTACTTTATATGGTCTTTCAACTAAAGTACGTGCAATGAAATTAAATAACAAAAAATAAAAAGAGCCCACTGCTCTTTTTATTTAAAGGAGGAAATTTATGAATTTATGGGGTGGAAGATTTACTAAACCTACAAACCAACTTGTTTATGATTTTAATGCTTCTATTAAATTTGATAAAACTTTTGCCAGTCAAGATATCAAAGGAAGTATCGGTCATGTAAAAATGTTAACAAAACAAGAAATCTTAACACAAGAAGAAGGTCAACTAATTGAAAAAACTTTAAAAGAAATTTTAAATGAAGTTGAAAATGGAACATTAGAAATTGATGAAAACTTTGAAGACATTCATAGTTTTGTCGAATCAACATTGATTGATCGTATTGGTGATACTGGTAAAAAATTACATACTGGTAGAAGTAGAAATGACCAAGTTGCTTTAGACATGAGACTTTATACAAAAGATCAAATCGAAATGTTGAATACTTTACTTGTTGATTTATTAAAAACCATTCATGAAATCATGAAAGAACATATCGATACCATCATGCCTGGTTTTACCCATCTACAAAAAGCACAGCCAATTACTTTAGCTCATCACATGGGAGCTTATTTTGAAATGTTTAAGCGTGATCAATCACGTTTACATGATATTTATGAAAGAATGGATTATTGTCCATTAGGTTCTGGGGCTCTTGCTGGAACAACTTATCCCTTAGATAGAGAATACAGTGCTGAAATTTTAGGTTTTAAAGGACCTTGTTTAAATAGTATTGATGGCGTTTCTGATCGTGATTATTTAATTGAACTTTTAAGCGCAATGTCTACAATGATGATGCATATGTCACGTTTATCTGAAGAAATGATTATTTGGAATACAAATGAATATCAATTTATTGATTTAGATGATACATTCTCAACCGGTTCTTCAATCATGCCACAAAAGAAAAACCCTGATATTTGCGAATTGATCAGAGGGAAAACAGGACGTGTTTATGGTGCCCTTATGGGATTTTTAACAACTATGAAAGGTCTTCCTCTTGCTTATAATAAAGATATGCAAGAAGATAAAGAAATGTATTTTGATGCTTTAAATACAACTAAAGGATGCCTTCAATTATTAAGTGATATGTTAAAATCAACAACATTTAATAAAGATAAAATGAAAAAATCAGCTACTGGTGGTTTTACAAATGCAACTGATGCTGCTGACTATCTAGTAAATAAAGGTGTACCATTTAGAGATGCTCATGGTATTATTGGTCAACTTGTTTTATATGCAATTAGCCAAAACAAAGATCTTGATGAACTTTCTCTAGAAGAATTAAAAAATATCTCTGATGTTTTTGAAGAAGATGTTTATCAAGTAATTGATGTCAACACTTGTGTCAACAAAAGAAATACAATTGGTGCCTGTGGTCAAGAGATGATGAAAAAAGTCATCGCTTTAAATGAAGAATATTTAAAACAATTTTAAAAAGGGCGTTTGCCCTTTTTCTTATACTCTTCCATATTTTATATGATAAAGTGCTTCTAATAATTCAAAAATGTACGTAATCGAAAACTTACCAATCAAAGATAAATGATCTGTTCCTACTTGAATAATCATATCAAATTGCTCTTGATATGGTATATTTTCTACTTGAGTAATACATATTTTATGTGCTTTACTTTTTGCAATCTCTCTTAACATATCTGGATGATCTTGCCAATAACCTCCTGCAATCGAAGAAACAATAATCAAATCATTTTCTGTTAAATCATGAACCACTTCTTTTTGACTTTGTAAAGGGTACATTCCTGTACATTTCTTTCCTAAATAAGATAATTCAATTTGTAGTTGCATGGAAACAGATTGGGTAAAAAAGTTTCCCGCAAAACAAATTTCATTACTTTGATAAATAAGATCTACCAGTTTTTCTAATTCTTCAAATTCGATCATTTCATAAGTTGATCTTAAGTTTTGTACAATATTTTCAAAATGATCGCTAAATAAATCTTTGGTTGTTTTTCCTTCAACAGGAAAAACAGGCAATTGATGATCAAATTGCATACGCATGGAATCATGATTAAAATAACGTAAATTCATGGTGACATCCATTTTAAAGTCACTAAAACTTTCATAATTTAATTTTCGACACAACCTTGAAATCGTCGCTGTAGAAACAAAACACATTTCTGCCACATCCGTAATATTATATTCTGGTATTTTATTAATATTTTCTAAAATCATCTTTGCTGCATTGGAATAAACATCATCTACTTTTGATGTATTGATAAAATTAATTAAAGCATAAAAAGCACTACGCATCGTTTACCTCACTCATTTTAAGGACAAATACTTGTCCATCATCTAAACAAATACAATTAAGTTGACCTCTTTCTCCTAAAGCAAGTCCCCCATCAATTCCAATTTTATTATGAAATTCATCATCATACCAAACATTAAAACTTTGATTTCTATTAATAAAACAAAGTGGGGTATGACCAAAAATATAAGTCTTATTTAAATCACATTCGCTTAAAAAGAAATAATCACGAATCCATAAAAGAGTATCCTCTTCTTGATCATCAAGATTTCTTTCAGGATCAATTCCAGCATGAACTAGAACATAATCTTTATTATTGACTGTTAATTCTAAATACAAAGGTAAGTTTTTAAGATAATTATAGAGATTTCTTAAAAAAACATTTCTTACAATGGTGTAATCACAATGATACAATTTCTTTTTACGTAGATATGATCGGATATTTTCAATCGTTTTTTCTCCGCCATTTTGTGACCAAAGCTTAAATTCACAACTTGGAAAATCAAAATCATCGTGATCAATGGCTTCTTTTAAAGCCTCTTGCATCATATATTCATGGTTTCCTTTGAGTAAGGTAATATTATCAAATTTTTGAATATAAAAATAAATATCCAAACTACAAGGTCCACGATCACAAATGTCTCCAAGTATATAAAGTTGATCATGACTATTAAATTGTATTTTATCTAACATTCTTTTGAATATTTCAAAATTACCATGAATGTCAGAAAGTACATATGTCTTGCCTTTCATGATGATCACCTAAAATTATCATAGCACAAAATTAAACAATTTGCTTAAAAAAGAGTTAATTTTAAAAAGATGCTTACGCATCTCTTCCAATTGTCGCTACCATAACTGCTTTAATTGTATGCATTCTGTTTTCAGCTTCATCAAAAACAACAGAATTCTTTGATCTAAAGACTTCATCTTCAACTTCACGAATATCGATTCCTTCGTCATGTTTTGTTTTAGCAACAGTTGTTTCAAAATCATGGAATGATGGTAAACAATGCATAAATAATGTTGAATCTTTACCTGTTTTACTCATCATTTCTTGAGTAACTTTATATGGTGACAACATTTCTACTCTTGGTTTATACAAGCTTTCATCTTCACCCATACTTACCCAAATATCTGTATAAATAACATCTGCATCTTTTACTGCTTCATCTACATTATCTGTCACTTCAATTGTTCCACCCGATTTTTTAGCTTCTTCCTTACAATAAGCAAGTACTTCTGGATCGATATGTAATGATTTTGGACCAAGGCAAACAAAATGCATTCCCATTTTAACAGCTCCATACATTAAACCATAACATACATTGTTACGAATATCTCCAGTAAAGACAAATTTAATATCTTCTAATGGTTTATCTAAATGTTCTTCAATTGTAAGAAAATCAGCAAGTGTTTGTGTTGGATGATCAACATCAGTTAAGCCATTCCAAACTGGAACTCCTGAATATTTAGCAAGAGCTTCTACTGTTTCTTGTTTAAATCCTCTAAATTCAATACCATCATACATTCTACCTAATACTTTAGCTGTATCTTCAATAGATTCTTTTTTCCCCATTTGTGAGTTACTTAAAAATGTAGCATGTCCACCTTCATCTAAAGCAGCCACTTCAAATGAACAACGTGTTCTTGTTGATGTTTTTTCAAAAATCAAACATACATTTTTCCCTAATAAATGTTGTCCAATTTTTCCTGCTTTTTTATCAGCTTTTAATTGATGTGCTAAGTCCAATAAATATCTAATTTCTTCTTTTGAATAATCTTTTAATGTTAAAAAATGTCTATTTTTAAGATTCATAATAATCCCCCTTTTAATAACCATTATTTTATCAAAATATTGATATTTCTTCAATATTGATAAATAATTATTATTTTGTTTAAAAATAAGACAAATTATATATAATAAGGAACAGGGAGAAAATGAAAGATGAGAAAAATTGGATTTAGTAACGAAAAATACATTGAATTACAATCAAAACATATCAAAGAACGTATCAAACAATTTGATAACAAGCTTTATTTAGAATTTGGTGGTAAATTATTTGATGACCACCATGCATCTCGTGTTTTACCAGGATTTGAACCTGATAGTAAATTAAAAATGCTATTAGAATTGAAACAAGATGCAGAAATTATTATTGTCATTAACGCCAATGACATTGAAAACAATAAAATGCGTGGTGATCTAGGAATCACCTATGATTTAGAAGTTTTAAGATTGATTGACGCTTTCCAAAACATTGGACTTTATGTTGGAAGTGTTACAATTACACGTTTTGAAAACCAAGTACATGCTATTGCTTTTCAAAAGAAACTAGAAAACTTAGGAATTAAAGTCTTTAGGCATTATCCTATTGCAGGTTATCCAAATGATATTGAAAAAATCGTCTCGGAAGAAGGATTTGGAATCAATGATTACATTGAAACAACAAAACCACTTGTTGTCGTAACAGCGCCTGGTCCAGGAAGTGGAAAAATGGCGACTTGTTTATCACAACTTTATCATGAATACACTCATGGTATTAAAGCAGGATATGCAAAATTTGAAACATTTCCTATTTGGAACATTCCTTTAAAACATCCTGTAAACTTAGCTTATGAAGCAGCTACAGCAGATTTAAATGATGTCAATATGATTGACCCATTCCATTTAGAAGCTTATAACGAAACAACTGTCAACTATAATAGAGATGTTGAAATCTTTCCGGTTTTAGAATCAACATTCAAAAAAATCATGTCAACTTGTCCTTATAAATCACCTACTGATATGGGTGTAAATATGGCTGGAAATGCAATTATTGATGATGAAGCATGTAAAGAAGCAAGTAAACAAGAAATCATTCGTCGTTATTATCAAACAAAACTTGATTTTAAACGTGGTCTTGTTGATAAATCAGCAATCTCTAAAATTGAAGCCATCATGCTTACTTTAGATTTAAAAGCTATAGATCGTAAATGTGTCAATCATGCATTAGAAATCGAAGAAAAAACCAACGAACCAGGATTTGCGATTGAACTTAATGATGGACATATTATCACTGGTAAAACAACATCTTTACTTGGAAGTGCTTCAGCATGTTTATTAAATGCATTAAAATATCTTGCCAATATTGATGATGATATTTTACTAATTGAACCTGAAGTTATTGAACCTGTTGCTAAACTAAAAAAGGGAATCTTAAAAAATAAGAATCCTCGTTTACATACAGATGAAATTTTACTTTCATTAGCTATTTCTGCAAATAATAATGAAAACGCTAAAAAAGCTTTATCATGTATTGAACAATTACAATACTGTGAAGCCCATTCATCAGTCATCTTATCTGAAACAGATATCGATACTTTAAAACGTTTAGGTATTCGTTTAACTTCAGAAGATAAATTCCAATTTAATCGTATATATCAAAAATAAGCCAATTTTGGCTTATTTTTTTAATGTTTTAAGCAATACTGTAAATAGTTCTTTATTTCTTGTTTTCTTGCTTCTATTTTCAAATAAATACTCTTTTCTAAGTATTCTATTTCTTTTACATAACAATGTTGATGTAAATATTTAAAATCTTCTCCTTGACTATAAGGAATAGAGAGTTCAAATACTTCATAATCTTTAAAGAGAAGATGTGAGATTTCATCTTCTAATAAATCAAGACCTCTTTTATATTTTGCTGAAATAAAAACATAAGGTGATTGTGGTTGGATATAAGCATATTTATTTAAATCAATTTTATTATAAACATAAATCATTGGTGTATTTTCAACCCCTAATGATTTTAAGACTTCATTGGTTGTTTCTATTTGCATTTGATAGTCTTCAAAACTTGTATCTACAACATGTAATAAAAGATCTGCTTCTTTTACTTCTTCTAAAGTGGAACGAAAAGCTTGAATTAAATGATGAGGCAATCTTTCAATAAAACCAACAGTATCTGTAAGTAAACAATCATGATTTTTTATTTTAATATGTCTTGTGGATGTTTCTAAAGTCGCAAATAACATATCTTTTTCAAAAACTTTCTTTTGTTTATCAGGACATAACGTATTCAATAAAGTCGATTTTCCGCTATTTGTATAACCTACTAAAGCAATAACCGGAATTTGGTTATTCTTTCTTCTTTGTCTTTGTACTTGTCTTTGTTTGACGATTTCAGCCAGTTCTTTTCGAGAGCGGGCAAGCTTTCTAGCAATGATTCTTCGATCAAGTTCAATTTGTTTTTCACCTGAGCCCCTAAAACCAGAACCACCTTGTTGATGAGACATATGTTCTTGCATTCCCACAAGACGTGGTAATAAATACTTATCACGAGCAATTTCTACTTGCAATTTAGCTTCTTTTGTTTTAGCACGCTCATCAAAAATACGTAAAATCAAATCTGTTCGATCTGTAACTTCTGTTTCAAGTAAATCCGTTAAGTTTTTAACTTGTAGTGGTGTCAATTCATCATCAAAGATAACCATTTCATCTTGAAGTTTTAATTTAATTTCTTCAATTTTACCTTTACCTATATACGTTGCTGGGTTTATTTTTTCTAATTTTTGAATCACAACATCAATCACTTCAATATGACACGCCTCACATAAAGATTTTAATTCTTCTTCATAAAAAGGATTTGTTGATGTTAATACTAAGATTGCTTTCATTCTTTCACCTCTTTAAGTATTCTACCAATTAGGAGACGCTATGAAAAGATATAATGACTATTTTACTTTACTCTTTGTCACATTTTTAACACTTTTTTCTTTTTTTCATATGTCAACAATTGTTGATGTCAGCCATGATGTCATTACCATTGTCTTTAAAAATCTTCTACCCTCTTTACTTCCGTTTATGATTCTTGTTTCACTTTGTTTAAATCTAGGTATTTTAGATATCCTTGCTTATTTTTTACAAATTCCTTTTTATAATTTATTTTCATTGACACCAATGATGTCCTCTCTTTATTTTGTCTCCTTTTTTTGTGGTTATCCAACCAATATCAAAATTATTAAAGAAGCTTATGAACTTCATTATATCGATCTTGATGAACTTCAACATCTTCTCTCCATTGCTTCTTTTAGTTCCATCTCTTTTATTTTTGTTTCCTTAAACACACCCTATTCTCTTTTGATTTTTATTTGTCATCTTCTACCAAGTCTCATACTTGCCCTATTTTATCACCATCCTCAAAAAAAACTTACCTTTAAACAAGTACGACAAACTTTAAAACAACCACATCTTTCTTTTGTAAAAGCCTTTAAAAAAAGTGTTCTTTCCAGTGTCTATGCTTTCCTCTTTATTTTAGGATATATGTTGATTTTCCAATTTTTTGTTTCTTTTTTACAAGATGTTTTTCCTCAATTTTCTTTTGATTATCTTAAAGGAATTTTAGAATTTAGTAGTGGCTCTTTAAAGATCATTCATCAGTCCAAAAAAATGCTTCCTTTTGTATGTTTCTTTCTCTCTTTTAGTGGTTTTTCCGTTATGATGCAAGCTGATAATCTCTTAGAAGCTATTCCCTATTCTTTTAAAAAATATTTTCTTTCTCGTCTCTATCATGGAATTCTTTCTTTTATTCTTTGTTTACTATTTCTTCAATTTGGATTGATTTGACAGATGTATGGTATTTATTTATAATAATAGTAACCATTACTATTAGGAGAAAATTATGAAAGAAATTAAGATTCGATACTCTAAACAAAGAGAGCTCATTTTCAACAATTTAAAACATAGATACGATCACCCTACTGCAGAAATGATTTATCAGGACTTAAAAGTAGATTATCACCATTTAAGCTTAGGAACAGTATATCGTAATTTAAATCAACTTGTTGAAACAAAACAAATCAAAAAACTCGATTTAGGAGATACCATGGTTCACTATGATGGCAATATTCAACCACATATGCACTTTATGTGTAACTGTTGCCAAACAATCTATGATCTTGATAATAATGATAAAAAAATTATTAAACAATTTGAAAAAACGTACAAGCATCATATTGATGTTATTGATATCAATATGTCAGGTATCTGTGAAAAATGTTTAGAAAAAAAGGCAGCTTAATTGCTGTCTTTTAATTCACTTTAGATGGATTATAAACACTTGGTCTTTTTAAAGTTTTAACTAGTATATCACATTGTTGCTTATTTAAATCTATTGCGTCAATATGATAATAATATTGACTTGCTGCTTGAATCCCATAGTTCCCTTCACCTAAATAAGTAATATTCAAATACATTTCTAAAATTTCATCTTTACTATAGTGATCTTCTAAATCTTTAGCGATAAAGACTTCCGCAAATTTACGTGAAAGATTTTTTTTAAAAGAAAGACAAAGATTTTTAGCAAGTTGTTGCGTAATAGTTGAACCACCCTCTTTAAAAGAAAAGGTTGTAATATTTATAAACATGGCACGTGCTAAACCATAATAATCTACAGGACCATGTTTATAAAAACGTCGATCTTCGCTTTCTAATACTGCTTCTTTATATATCGGTGAAATTTGATCAATAGTTACATAATCTTCTTTACTCTTTAGTTGATTGACTCTTTCAGATAAAGATTGTTCTTGGATTTTATCTTGGTAAATTTGATAGCCTAAATAACCATAGTACCCACAAAAACCAGTAATAATAACTAATAATATTATAATCATTTTAAAAAGTAGTTTTTTCATAGAATACTCCTTATGTTATAATCACGTAGAGGTGAATTTATGTCTTTTATTTATAAAATTTTTCTTTTATATCCTTATTGGTTTATTAAAACACTTATTCATTGGATTTTTCAATTTTATAAAAATATTTTTTGTTTACATATCAATGAAAATAAAATTGATCAACTTTCTGGCTTTGAATTTGAGTTACTGATTCAAAAATTGCTTATTAAAAGCGGTTATCATTCTGTCAAAATCACTCAAGCAAGTGGTGATTACGGCATTGATCTTCTTGCCAAAAAGAATCAAGTTTCTTATGGATTTCAATGTAAAAGATATCAAAAAAATATTGGTGTCAGCGCTATTCAACAAGCATATGGTGGTATTTCTTACTATCATTTAGATCGAGCAATCGTTATTACCAATTCTTATTTTACAGAAGCCGCTTATCAATTAGCTGCTGTCAATGATATTTTATTAATTGATCGTCAAAAGCTTTTAAAAATGCTTAAAAAATCCAAACTCTTTTCTAGTCAAATACCTTTTTATTGTTATATTGTTGATATCTTCATTATTGGCCTTTTTTACTACATATACTTACAATTGCGTGATCTTATTTATTTGAGTATCTGTCTTTTTCATCTTCTTTTACTTATTTATATGTTTTTTAAAACATTACGTTATAAAAAATATAATCAAATTAAAGAGTATACGATTCATGATTATCAATAGCTAGAATCGTTTTTTGATAATGTTGATAGATTTTATAACAAATAAATGCACTGAATAAAACAATAAAAACAATCAATATAAAACAATGCATAAAAAAGTTTTCAGGCAAAATATTAATAATTGGATCTAGACGAGGATTAAAAAGCCAATAATCATTACTAAACACCAATTGATGAAACATCACAAATAAACGATCAAAATCAATAAAAGCAAAGAAGCCTAAAATCAAAGGAATGACAATCGTTAAAATGGCTGTCAATTTAAAAAAGCGATATTCTTTTTGTTTAATTTGTCTATAAACCAAATAAGAAGTTGTACAAAAAGTAAGCAAACATACTATTTGAATTATTTCAAAAATGCGTTTCACTTCTTCAAAATGAATACGTCCACCTTTTGACATGATAAAATCTTTAAAAACAAGTTTTCCTTGATAAAAGATAGATTGATAATGTATTAAGATTTGATAATTTTCTTTAATTTGTTGATATGTATAACGTGTATTTTCAACAAGTTTTAAATGATGAATATCAAAATAATAAAGTGGTTTAAAAAAGGCAACAAAAACAACAGAAAAAGAAATGATAAATAGCATGAAAGATATACTTGTCAGTATATCTTTTTTACTATAAGTCATATAAAAATTCTTCACCTTTTTGAACTTCTACTTTAGAAAGGTTTGGATAATCTTGTTGTCTTAAAACTTCATAAATCGTAAGCGCTGCACAGTTAGATAAATTAAGACTTCTTACTTTATCTGACATTGGAATACGTACACAACGATCTAAATTTTCTTTTAAAATTTCTTTAGGAATTCCATCATGTTCATGTCCAAAGAATAAATAATGTTCCTTAGAACTATCACTATAATCTTGATCCGTATAACAAAGTTTTGAATAGCGTGTAAAAAAATGATATTCTCCTGGGTTTTTAGCTTTGAATTCTTCATAAGATTCATAGACATGTAAATCTAAATCTTTAATATAATCAAGCCCCGCTCTTTTCATTTTTTTATCATCTAATTCAAATGACATAGGTTTAATAATATGTAACGCTGTATTGGTTGCGACACATGTTCTCATAATATTTCCAGTATTTTGAGGAATTGCTGGGTGTACTAATACAATATGGTTCATTTTTATCTCCTTCTATAATTCTTTTAAAATTGCATATAATTTTTTGAGTGCTTTAGCACGGTGTGAGTATTTATTTTTTTCTTCTAAAGTCATCTCTGCACTTGTTTTTTGACAAGGTGGGAAATAGAAAATTGGATCATAGCCAAAACCATTGACCCCGGCAATATGATCATGAATTTCACCTTCAAATGTTTCTTGAATCAAGATAGGTTCTTGATCTGGAATACATAAAGCTAGAGCACATACAAAGCGGCATGTTCTTTCTTTACCTTCAATTGCATCAATGATTGCTTGATTGATAATTGGATAAGGGGTATCTTTTCCTAAAAAGCGAGCAGAATAGATTCCTGGAAGCTTTCCAAAAGCATCGATTTCAATGCCACTATCATCCGCTAAAACAATTTTATGTAAATCATCAGCAACATATTTTGCTTTAATCAAAGCATTTTCTTTAAATGTTTTTCCATCTTCAACAATATCTGGAACATCATCATAAACATCTTTTAAAGATTTGACTTCAATATTTAAATCCTTTAACATTGCTTGAATTTCTTTGACTTTTCCTTGATTGGTTGTCGCCACTATGAGTTCTTTCATATTTTCATCTCACTTTCTTTGTATGTATTTTAGCATTTTTTGTATCATAGTTCACTTATTTTCTTTATAATATCTTTAGGAGGTTCATTATGATTAAAAAATTAATTGTTAACGCTGATGATTTTGGTTTATCAGAAGGTGTATGTTTAGGAATTTTAAAAGCACATAGAGATGGTATTTTAACTTCAACAACTTGTATGATGAATATGGAAAATATTGAAAAATATTTAGAAATGACAAAAGCGTATCCAAATTTAGGTTTAGGAGTTCATTTAAATATTACCGTTGGAAAGCCTTTAACGAAAGTTAGCTTTATTGATGAAAAAGGAAATTTCAAATCAAGAGATACTTATAAAAATCGAGAAGCGATTGTATTACAAGAAGAACTGTATCAAGAATGGAAAGCCCAAATTGAAAAGTTCATCAAAATTACAGGGCATAAACCAACCCATTTAGATTCTCATCATCATGTTCATTTACTTAAAAGCAACAGGGATGTCGTTTTAAAACTGGCCCATGAATATGATTTACCTATTCGTCAAGAAACGTACTTACAAAAAGACTTTGAACCGGTTTATTTTGAAGAACTTTTCTATAATCAAGATGCAACTTTTGAAATGATTAATATGATTTTACATAAAAATGTTGAAAATTATGAATTGATGTGCCATCCTGCCATGATTGATTGGAAACTTTACCAAATATCTTCTTATCATTTAAGACGTGCTCATGAATTAGATCTCTTATGTAGTCAAAAAGTTAAAGAAATGACGAAGGATATTGAATTCATTAATTACCATGCTATTAAAAAAATCTAGCTTATTCGCTAGTTTTTTTTGGTCGAATCATTAAATAGATTGGTAAGCCAAGAAGAATGCTTCCCCCAATAATATTTCCTAAAGTCGAAAGTAACATATGTAATCCTACTCCACTCCAAGATATGCTTGTACCCAAAGCGGTAAAGGTCATAGAAAATGTTCCCATATTCGCAATGCTATGTTCAAATCCTGGTAAAACAAATGTCATGACAATAATCATCATAATAAATGTTTTAGCCATTTCTTCTTTTAGTTTCATGCCAACAAATGCAGCCGCACATACAATAAAATTACATAGAATTCCTTTAATAAAAAGTTCTAAACCATCAAAACTTAATTTATTAGAAACGACGTTTGCAAGATATTGATTCATCGCTTCATGATTAACACCACTTCTAATAAATAAAAAACAAATCAAGGAAATTCCCACGAAGTTTCCTACATAACAAATTCCCCACATTGGTAAAATATCTAAAAATTTTAATCTTTTATGGTAAACTGGAAACATCGTGGTAAAACAATTTCCCGTAAATAGCTCTGATCCAAGTAAAACAATAATCACTAAACCAATTCCAAAAGCTCCCGCAAATGCAATCTTAGCCGCAATTACATGATGTTCTACAAGTAAAACTGCCAATGTATAAGATAAAATGGTCGCAAGACCTAAATAAAGACCTGCCACAATACTTCTTATAAAAAAACGAAATGGATCTTTTTTAGACATTTCATATTTTGTCATGGCAGCTTTCTCTAATAATTCATAATCCATAAAATTTCCTCCGTCTCTTACAATAACATAAAAAATATATAAATGTAACCTCTTCCATTGTTTTTATGTTACTTTATAGATGAGGTGATTTTATGTTGAATCATATAATTCAAGAATTAATAACCAAAGCGATTGAAAAGCAAACAGAAAAAATCATTACCAAAAAATCACAAAAAAAGATACAACAAGAAGCAGTGATCTTTAATAAACCTCATCTTTTTGTATCTGGTTATTATCAAGCTTATGCTTTTTTATTCGCATGTCCTATTTTAATAATCGTTTTATTATTATGCATTTTCATTCAATTTCAAATACATCATTTTGATATGGTTGCTTTATGTTGCATTTTAATGATTTTCTTACTTTATGCTACTTATAAAAGAGTCCATAAAATGTATTTACTTGCCTATTGGCAATCAGGCTTAACTTTTTATGACCGCAAAGGAAACCAACTTGTACAAATTCCTTCATCCTATTTAAAAAATGCTACTTCAAAAACCAACAAACTTATTATTCCCTATCATAATGAAACTTGGATCATAGAAAAAAATAAAAATGATAATTTAAAAGAAGTAGAAAAAATGCTTTCCTATTTTAAAAACGACTCATTTTGTTATGAATGCCAAAATTTGTACCAATAAGTTATCAGTCTTGACTTCTAAAAAAAGAAGCATAAAATATAGTTTGAATCCAAACTATATAGGAGGCACTTATGTTAGAAGATCAATTTTATTTTCAATTACTTAAATGTTCTAATCATCAAAAAAGATGGATCAATCAAAGAACAATACAAATCGATGTTTTACCAGGACAAAGTAAAGTCCTTCAATGTTTAGATGAGCATGGTCCCTTGTCTCCTAAAGAAATAGGAAAACTATGTATTGTAGATAAATCTACAACAACCTCCTTACTTAATAAGATGGAAAAGATGAATTATATTGAAAAGAAAAATCAAAATCATGATAAGCGTTCTATTCTAATTCATCTAACTAAACTTGGAAAAGAAAAAGCAAAACTTGTCAAACAAATTTGTTTAGAAAGCGACCAATTTATTTTACAAGGACTTTCTAAAAAAGAACAACGAGAAATTATTAGTTTGCTTAAACAAATGAATAATACCTTAGAAAAGGAGGATACACATGGAAACACAAAATAACTTTGCGATAGGAAGTATTCCTAAACATATTATGTCAATTGCGGGACCAATGATTGTCGCTCAACTCATTAATGTTTTATACAATGTTATTGATCGTATTTATATTGGACGTATACCTCATGTAGCGACCCTTGCTATGGGTGGTCTAGGAATTTGTTTACCAATTATTTCCATTGTCATGGCTTTTGCAAACCTCTTTGGTATGGGTGGTTCCCCTCTTTGTTCAATTGCGAGAGGTCAAGGTAAAAATGATGACGCTGAAGAAATCATGGGTAATTCATTTTCTTTACTTGTCATCTTTGGAATTATTCTTACGATTGTTGGTTTTATTTTCAAAGAAGATATTTTATGGGCTTTTGGTGCCAGTAAACATACTATTAGTTATGCTTTGGATTATTTATCTATTTACTTAATTGGAACTATTTTTGTTTTAGTAAGTCTAGGGATGAATAGTTTTATTAATAGTCAAGGTTTTGCGAAAGTCGGAATGATGACAGTTCTTATCGGTGCTATTTTAAATATTATTTTAGATCCTCTATTTATCTTTGTTTTACATATGAATGTTAAAGGAGCTGCCATTGCGACCGTCATTTCTCAAGGTGTTTCTGCTTTATGGACCTTACAATTTTTAACAGGTAAACAAACTATTTTGAAACTTAGAAAAAAATATTTTAAACTTAATTTCTACTATGTAAAACGTATTTTTTCACTTGGTACAGCTGGTTTTATGATGGGGATTACCAATTCTGTTGTGACGATTGTTTGCAATTCGACTTTACAAACTTACGGTGGAGATCTTTATATCGCCATCATGACAATTATCAACTCCATTCGTGAAATTGCTCAATTACCCGGTCAAGGAATGGCCAATGCCTGTCAACCAGTTTTAGGTTATAACTATGGGGCTAAAGAATATAAACGTGTTCTTACAGGTATTAAGTTTGTCACAATTGTTTCTTTTATAATGATGTTTGTGATATGGCTTGCAATTACCCTATTCCCTGAATTTTTCATTCAAATCTTTACACATAATCAAAAAATCATTAGTCATGGTATCACATCTTTACATCTTTATTTTTTTGGTTTCTTTATGATGACTTTCCAAATGGTTGGACAATCAACTGCCGTTGGTTTAGGAAAATCAAAACAAGCGATTTTCTTTTCGATCTTTAGAAAAGTAATCATTGTTGCTCCTTTAACTGTCATTCTACCAAAATTTATTGGTATTAATGGTGTCTTTATTGCTGAAGCTATCAGTAACTTTATCGGTGGTGGTGCTTGTTATATTACCATGTGGTTGACGATTGGTAGAAAACTTCAACAAAAATGCAAGGAAGAAGCCGTACGAATACCCCAACATTAAACACACGTAGATTGATTTTAAGAAAATTCAATGAAAATGATTTAGAAGCTTTTTATGACATTTTTTCTGATAAGGAAGTCAACCAGTTTCTTCCTTGGTTTCCTTTAAAAAATCTAGATGAAGCTAAAAGCTTTTATCAAGAAAGATATGCTTCTATTTATCAAAAGGAACAAGGATACGCTTATGCTATTTGTTTTAAAAAAAACAATACTCCCATTGGTTATATCAATATTGATTTAGATGAAAGTCATGATTTAGGCTATGGTCTAAAAAAAGAATACTGGCATCAAGGAATTGTGAGTGAAGCTGTAAAATCCATTATTCAACAAACTCAAAAAGAAGAGCTTAATTATTTAACTGCTACCCATGATATTAAAAATATTCCAGTTATTTTTAGAATGTATCAAATAAATCTTGATGGAAAGAAACGGATTTATCAAAAATATTGGAATCAATATGAACATTTTATTGAAGAAAACATATAAAGGACAAGTTATTTAAAACCTGTCCTTTTTCCTATATAACGATCAACTTGTTGATAATATTGAAGGTATTGTTCCTTAAATTCTTGTTTTAAAAATGGTTCTTCCACATATTTAATTTGAAGATGAAACATAATAATCACTAAAAGCGAAATAACAAAGATAAAAAACAAATAAAATAATGAGTCCAATGACTTACTTCTTAATCCCTTCTTTTATTGATTAAGTCGATAACGATCATCAAAACACCAAATAAAACACCTGCAATGGCCCAAATGATCCAACTATATTGCATTTGTCCATTACCATTTTTACCAAAGGTATAATAAAGAAAAATAGCGGTCACAATAAGCCAATAGATGGCACTTATTTTTGATTTTAAAGCATTTTTCTTTTTTTGTTCAGGTGTATAATCCCCTGTTTGTAGAATCTTATCCAATGCATTTTGATAAATTCCTGCTAAAACAAGAAAAAAACAACCAATACTTACAAACAATAAAAGAAAACAAACAGCAATACTTTCTAAAAATTCATAATTTAAAAAGATAAAAATAGGTAAAACTGATAAAATACATAGAGCAATGCCTAGAATTTGATAACGGTGATAGTGATCTTGATAAGCTTCTTTTTCTTTAACTGCGTATTCTTTTACACTATTTTCAAGAGAAAAATCTTCTTTTTCTAAAAAATCATATTTTTTAACTTTAAAAGCACATAAACAAAATAAGATAACTGCTATCGTAATACAAATAATTAAAAAACTAAGACCTATACTTATTGCTAAATTTTCTGCCATATAAAATCGTTGGTACTGACATAGCGTTGTAAAACCAATTAATGGAATAGGTGAAATCACACATAAAAAGGTTGCAAAGGCAATTTTTAAAGATGATTGTTTTCTAATCTTTAAATATTCTTGTACTTGTGTCAAAGATAAATAAATCCCTGTTTGAATGTTCCCTTCATTTTCCTGATCTAATAATAGATAATCTGTCGTTACATGAAAGAGTTGGCTAAGTTGAATAATTTTATCGGTATCAGGCATTGATTGACCTGACTCCCATTTTGAAACAGCTTGTCTTGAGATTTGAAGATGGTTAGCTAGTTCTTCTTGTGACCACCCTTCTTTTTTTCTTAACATCATTATTTTTTCTGATAAATTCATAACTTCCCTCCTGTTTCTATCTTAGAACAATTATCCAAAAAGTACTACCAACTCTACTTTTCGTTTTGTCAACTATCAGTTGACATTTAGATATTTGTTTTAAAAAAGCTTATAATTCCTACAACAATTAATAAAACAAAGGCAAAATAAAGCAAACCACATGAGACCATCACCATTAAAGTAATCGGCAATAAAATAATCGTTAAAACAAATTTTGAAAGTCCCCAAGCTGCCTTTAAGCCAAAGAAAAATAATTTTCCAAAAATGTAAAACATCAAAATCATAAATAAAAAATAGAACATTTTAATCTCCTCTTATCCTAAAAAAACATCCATTAACATCATGATCACAAAACCACTCAAAACACCAAAAGTTCCGACATGACTATGTTTACCAAGCTGTGCTTCTGGAATGAGTTCTTCTACTACAACATACATCATCGCTCCTGCAGCAAATGATAAACAAATAGGTAATATTGTTTGCATAATATGAATTGTAAAACCAGCAATAACTCCTGCAATAGGTTCAACAATTCCTGAAAGACTTCCATAAACAAAAGCCTTTGTACGTGACATTCCTTCCTGTTTTAAAGGAAGAGAAATAGCTGCTCCTTCAGGTAAATTTTGAAGTCCAATTCCAAGAGCTAAAGCAAGTGCAGAAGCAAATGTAATACTCGAATTACTTGCTGCAATCGCAAAAGTCAAACCTACCGCAAATCCTTCAGGAATATTATGTAAAGTGACTGCTAAAACAAGCATGGTATTTTTCCCCAACATACTTTTAGGTCCTTCAGGCTTGTCTTCATTTAAGTGTTGATGTGGAATCACATGATCTAAAAAAAGCAAGAATAAAGCTCCAATGATAAATCCTCCACCTAAAATAAGCGCACTATTTTGACCATTAGTTTCTGCCATTTCCATGGAAGGAATCAATAAAGACCAAACAGAGGCTGCAATCATAATGCCTGCCGCAAATCCTAAAAAAAGTTGTTGATAAAAATCTTTGATTTCATCTTTAAAGAAAAAAACCAACGCACTTCCTAAAGTAGTCATTAAAAATGTAAATAAGGTTCCAAGTAATGGATATAATAATGTATTCATAAATTTCTCCTTCTTCTTTTATTATAAAGATTTTGAATATTTTGCATAATGATATGCTAAAATAATTATGTTTTTGTTATAATAAGGACAAATGGAGGAATTTTATGAAAGATGGATATATAAGAGTTGCCAGTGCATCAATTGATACACTTATTGGCAATGTTAAACATAATGCTAATGAAATTAAAAAGGTCTTAAAAGAAACAAGAGAAAAGAAAGCACAAGTGGTTGTTTTTCCTGAACTTGTTTTAAGTGGTTATACTTTAGAAGATTTATTTTTACAAAATCGTCTTTTAAATGAATGTCTTGTTCAATTAGAAGAAATTATGCATGATACAAAAGGACACCAACAAATTGTCGTTATTGGTTTACCTTTTCATTATCAAAATAATTTATATAATGTATCTGCTGTTTTATATGATGGAAATATTTTAGGAATTGTTCCTAAATATCATATTCCAAATTATAATGAATATTACGAAGGCAGACGTTTTACACCTTGTTTTGAAGATAATATTGAAATTGAGCTTTTTGGACAAATTGTTTTATTTGGTCGTAAAGTAGTTTTTGCTTGTCAAAATTTACCAAGTTTTACATTAGGTGTAGAAATTTGTGAAGATTTATGGCTTCCAAATGCGCCAAGTAATGAACTTGCTTTAAATGGAGCAACGGTCATTTGCAATACATCTGCCAGCAATGAATTAACTGCTAAAAAAGATTATCGAAGAAACCTTGTTTCAATGCAATCAGCAAAACTTGTTTCAGGATATGTTTATAGTAATGCAGGAAGTGGAGAAAGTACAACCGATGTAGTTTTCTCTGGGCATCATTTAATTTGTGAAAATGGAACGATTATTAATGAAAGTACTGGTTTTGATGCTGAAGTGATTTATGGTGATTTAGATGTTGAAAAACTTATTAGTGAAAGAAGAAAGATGACAACTTATCAATCTCATCATGATTATGACTATGTTTACTTTGATATGGATTTGATTGATATTGAAACAAATCATTACTATGATCCTCATCCTTTTGTACCAAGTAATCCTGCCCTTCGAGAATTACGTTGTAAAGAAGTCTTTGAAATTCAAACAAGAGGTTTAATGCAAAGATTAAAAGCTACTCATATAAATAAAGTCGTAATTGGTATTTCAGGTGGCTTAGATTCAACACTTGCACTCCTTGTTTGTGTCATGGCATTTGAAAAATTAGGCTATGATAAAAAGAATATTTATGCAATTACCATGCCTTGTTTTGGAACAACATCACGTACAAAAAATAACGCTTTAGGTCTCATGGAAGAACTTGGAGTGACAAGTCAAACTGTCAATATTGCTGAAGTTGTAAGAATGCAATTTAAAAATATCGATCAAGATGAAAATGTACATGATGTTACTTATGAAAATGTTCAAGCCCGTGAACGTACTGAAATCTTAATGAATAAAGCAAATCAAATTGGTGGACTTGTCATTGGAACAGGTGATTTAAGCGAAGTTGCTTTAGGTTGGTCAACTTATAATGGTGATCATATGTCCATGTACGCTGTCAATGTTTCGGTTCCTAAAACACTTGTGCGTTATCTTGTGGACTATGTTTCTTCTCTTTATAAAGGTCAAGTTCTTGAAACAATTTTACAAGATGTTTTAGATACTCCTGTATCTCCTGAACTTCTTCCTCAAGAAGATGATAAAATTGTTCAAAAAACAGAAGATATCGTTGGTCCTTATGAACTCCATGATTTCTTTATTTATCATATGGTACGTTTTGGTGATGAACCTCGTAAACTTTATAAAAAGACAAAACTTGCCTTCAAAGATAAATATGATAAAGATACAATTAAAAAATGGTTACGTTTATTCTACTGGCGTTTCTTTAGTCAACAATTTAAACGTAGTTGTATCCCCGATGGTCCAAAAGTTGGATCTGTCGCTTTATCACCTCGTGGTGATTGGCGTATGCCAAGTGATGCCAATGTTCAAATATGGCTTGATGAAGTCGAAAGAATTTAGAACTGCTTGCAGTTCTTTTTTTATTAACTCCTTATTTTATCCTTTTAATAAGAGTTTTCACTAAATATTTAAATCTATCTATGATAAAATAAAGCAAGAGGTGACATTATGCATATTTATAACTCAAATCACTATAGTTCAACAATGAAACAAATCATAAATGATTGTTTACACTCTGCAAAAGAAAATCCTTTTGCTATTCATTACATCATTGTTGATGATCCTAAATATTACGAAGAAATTTTCTTAAAATGTACAGATACCCTTTTTAATATTGAACTCATGACATTATCGTCGTTTTATCAAAAGCTTCTACAAATATATCATCAAGATTTTAGAAAAAAAACAGATATTCAAAATCTTTTAGAAATTATTAAAATGAATAAAGAAGATACCTCTTCTTTATTTCATTTAAGCGCTAATCATGTTTTAACAGCTAAACAAATATTAGATATTTTTAAAAGTTTCTATCTTTATAATATTCAAGAAACAACAAAAGAGTTACCAGATTTATCAAAAGAAAAAATTAAAACACTTTTCAATTTATATCATCAATTTGATCAAACTCATTTTTTAGAACATGATCTTATTTATTCACTTATTGATGAAAAGTGCCACAATTATTATTATTTTCTAACAAATCAAATAACAATTCCTAAAAATCAAGCACTTATTCAAAAGCTTGATCAATATGGTCATGTTTTTATTTATCAAGATACAAAAGAAAATGAAATTCTTGATTATACAGGTTATGTCACAAATCATTTATTTGATTCATCACATACAAAAAGTGATTTTGAACATCCTTATCAAATCTTAAAAGCATCAACGATTCAAGAAGAAGTCAAACAAGTTGTTTTTGATATTAATACATTACTTAAAGAAAATGCTTTACGTGATTTTGTGATTTATTACCCAAATGATGATTATTATCGTCATCTTTGTCGTATTTTAGATCAATTTAACCTTGCATATAATCGAAAAGAAACAATCACTAATCAAGCTTTTCAAGTCGTTAATATGCTTTTACAATATTGCCTAAGTAAAGATGAAACATATCTTTTAGATGCAATCAGTTCTTTATATTTATTAAATTTTCAAGATCATCAATATGTATCTTATTTAAAAAATTTATATACTTTACAAGGTTTTATTGATGATGAAAATTATCGAGCATTAAAAAAAGCAGTTTTAAAGATTCAAGGTCATGATTTATCATCCTATTCTTTATCTTTGATTGATTTTATTGAACACTCTTTTTGTAAAAATGAACTTGTTTATGCTTTACTTTCAAGTTTAAAACTTGAAGGAACTGAACCTCTTTCTTTAAAAGAATATTTAAGTTTACTTCAAGAAATGTTTTCTAAAAAAACACATTCTCTTAAGGAAAGCTATGACAGTCTTTATTTACTTAATTACAATCAACCTTACAGTGAACTCTTACAAGCAACATATGTTTATTGTTTAGGTTTAAATGAAACAATTATTCCTCAAGAATTTAAAAATACCAATTTACTTTTAAATCAAGAAGCACTTGCATTAAAGTATCCTACAACCTATGATGCACTAAATAAACATCAAAATACTTTAAGACATCTTTTTTCTTGTCACCATCAAAAAATCATTTTAAGTTATGCATTAAGAGATTTAAATGGTGGAGATTTGGTTGTTTCATCGATTATTCAAAAATTAACGAAATTATTTACGATACCAACTTTTAAAAAACATATACTTATTCATCCTTCATTAAAAGAAGATTATTATTTAAAAGGACATCAAGATGATTCGTTATCTGTTTTAAATCATCATCTATTGGTTTACAAACAATCCCATCATCAAGTATTACCAATGCATATCAATCATCAACATAATCCTCTTTCCGCAAGTAAATTAGAGGTCTATAACCAATGCCCTTATAAATACTATCTACAATATATGTTAAAAGTAGATTCTATAAATAATTCTTTAATACAATGTAATGAAATCGGTACTTTAGTTCATTATGTTTTAGAAAAAAATCATCATTATTTCAATAACTATCAAGCTAAAAACTTTGATTCCTTAAAAGAAGATATTCATTTAAGTATTCAAAACTATTTAAAGACTCATATGTTAAAGAAATATACTTTGAAAAAAAATCAATTCTTTTTAAAACTGATTGAAGATGATTTATATAATACAATTATTGTTCTAGCAAAACAGATGCAACATGGTTTATTTGAACTCTCTGCTTGTGAAGAAAGAGTTTATGATAAGATTCAAGATATTGAACTTAAAGGTTTTATTGATCGTGTAGATTTATATCAAAATTATTTAAAAGTCATTGATTATAAATCTTCGAATAAAGAATTGAATTTAGAACTAGCACGTTTAGGATTTAATATGCAAATGTTGATTTATTTAGAAATGTTATCAAAGAATAAAAACTATGATAAAGGCGCTGTTTTGTATTTTAATACAAAGAAAAGAATGTTAAAAAGTGAGATTTCTATTTTAGAAAAACAAGATCCTGAAAGTTTTTTTAAACTTTATAAAATGGATGGCTATAGTGTAGATGACACTTATTTAGAAATTGATCATGAAATGGAACAAGAAAGTGATATTATCAAGATCAAACTTAAAAAAGATGGTAGTCCTTATAGTAACGCTAAAATTATTTCTCATGATGAATTAGATACCCTTTTACAAGAAATCACTTTACACATTCAAAGTCTTTACCAACAAATGATTACTGGAGATATTCGTATTTATCCAACACGTAGTGATAATCCAAACATTGATATGCATATTAATCCTTGTCGTTTTTGTCATTATAAAGCCATTTGTAATTATGATATTTTCTATAATGAAGATCATCAAATTGAATTAGGAGGTCAAAATGAAGAAAGATAAAAGTTTAAATGATGAACAAAATCTCGCTGTTTATAGTCGTGGAAGTTCTATTTTAGTTTCAGCACCTGCTGGTTCTGGAAAAACAAAAATTCTTGTTAATCGTATGATGTCTTTAATTGAAGATGATCATGTAAGTGTAGATTCTTTACTTGTTTTAACTTTTACGAAAGCAGCTGCTTTAGAAATGAAACAAAGACTCGTAGAAAGTTTAAATAAAAGAATTCATATTGTTGATGATTCTTTAAAAGTACATTTAGAAAAACAAAAAATATTATTAAATGATGCTTATATTACAAATTTCCATTCTTTTTGTAGTGATTTATTAAGTCAATATGGCTATACAATTCATTTGGATTCTAAGTTTGAAATTCTTGAAAACCCTACTTTAATTAAAGAAAATATTTTAAATCAATGTCTTGAAAAATGGGTTCAAGAAAAAGAATTTTATGATTTTTATCAAGAAAATTATACTGGTTATCAATTTAATTCTTTTAAAGAAATTCTTTTTCAATTAGATAATTTATCACATACTGTTTATCATTTTGATGATTATTTAGATCAAGTGAAAATAAAACTTTATGATCGTGTCATCAATGATCAAACAATTGAAGATACGCCTTTTGAAAAACCATTAAAAAAAATATTACACGAAGCTTTTCAAGAAGCCTATGATAGTTATTTAAAGCTTGAAGATTATTGTCAAACATATGGTTTAGGTTTTTACTTTGAAGAAACAAAGAAATTACCTGCACCACATACTGTTTTAGAAAATTATTTTCAAAATTTAAAAGAATGTTTTAATCAAGGAAAATATTTTTCAATGGGTATAGAAATTGAAAAACATCGTATGGCTAGTTATAAAGATGTTGATGATTCAATCAAAGAAACATATAAATCCTTATTAGATCAAACTAAAAACACTTTTAGTAAAGCTTATCAAAAATGTATGCCTTCTTCGATTGAAGAATTAAGTGAGGTTTTAAAAGTTTCTTATCGCCATTTAGAAATCTATTTAAAATATCTTAAAGAATTTCAAAAAGAATACCAAGCTTATAAAAAATCTCTTTCTTATTTAGATTTTAATGACCTTGAACAATATACCCTTCAATTATTAAGTGAAAATCAAGGGGTTGCTCAAACTCTTTATCAACAATTTCATGAAATTATGATTGACGAATACCAAGATACAAATGAAATTCAAGAAAATTTGATTTTATTAATTTCTCGTTTTCAAGAACCTGAAATTAATCGTTTTATGGTTGGGGATATGAAACAATCGATTTATCGTTTTAGAAAAGCGGATTTAGATATTTTTAATGAAAAATATCTCACTTATGGTCTTGAAGATAATAATCAAAGAATCGATTTAAAATTCAATTATCGTTCAAATAAAATTGTTTTAGATAGTATTAACTATATCTTTAATGCGATTATGGATCGTCGTTATGGTGGTTTGGAATACGACAATGATCCTCATGCCCAACTAAATTACGACTTTTTACGAAAAGAAAAATGTGATACTGATGAAAAATTACAACAAGCCATGTTACGTTACGATCAAGAAAAACGTTTCGATAGTGAAATCATGCTGGTTTTAAAACCCGAAGATGAAACAGTGGATATGATTGAATATGAAGCAAAAATGATTGGAAAAAAAATTCATGAGATGGTTGGTCATCTTGAACTTGATTTTTATACTGGAAATCGTTTGGCAAAGTATCAAGATATTGTTGTTTTGATGAGAAATGTTGCTAATTTTATAACTTATAAAAAGGTCTTTGATGCTATTTCTATTCCGAATTTAATTGTTCTTACTAAAGGATTTTTTGAAAGTAATGAAATTTTAGATTGTGTTTACTTTTTAAAAGCATTAGATAATTGTTTAGATGATTTGGCACTTATTTCATTGCTTAAAGGAAATTATAAAAAAACACGCTTTGATGAAAACTGGCTTTACCTTCATAAAATAGAAAATACATCTATGTATGAATCTTTAAAACAAGCAGCTGATCAAGAAGCAATTGATTTTTTAAACTATTATCATAAAATGCAAGAATTTGCTAGAAATCATCCAGTATATGAAGTTTTAGAAAAATTTATTAAAGAAAACGAATATGATCTATTTATCAGTTCTCTTTATAATGGTAAACAACGCTATGCCAATGTTCAACTTTTAATTGAAATGTTGAAAGCAGATGAAGGTCTTTCTTTATATCAAATCGTTCATAAATTTGAACAAACAATGACTTTAGGAATTGATTATAAACCTGCTACCCTTTCAAGTGATGGTGATGCTGTTACTTTTATGACGATCCATCAATCAAAGGGACTTGAATTTCCTATCGTAATCGTTAATCAAATGAACCATCAATTTAATTTTGCTGATGGAAAAGCACCTTTAATTCAAGATAAAAATTTAGGAATCATTTTAAATCCTCATCAAAAACAAGATTTAGGAGATTTTCAAAATGTCCTTATTGAATATCCACATCCTTTACGTGGTATCTTTTCAACAGTTCTTGATAATGAAACCATTAATGAAGAAATGCGTATTCTTTATGTAGCTCTTACAAGAGCATCTCAAAAGTTGATTTTAACGGGGGGTTTAAAAGAGATTAATATGATTGAAAAATGGCAAAAACAAGTCATTGATTATGCGCTGGATGCTTCATGTCATCTTTTACCTGCAATGATTCGTAAATCAAATCAAATGTTGAATTGGATCATGCTTGCTTTAATACGTCATCCTGATTTTATTCAACAATGTATTGATTTATCATTATTTGATGAAAAAATTAAAAATTATTATGATTTGGATCAAGTAAAAAATAACGCTTTACAATTAAAACTTTATCAAGAAAACACGATGCAACTTAATACTTGTCATTCTAAATTTCATACATCAATTATTGATGTTCATACAATTGATGAATATATCTATCCAACAAGTCAAATAGAAAATAATGATCGAGAACTTTATTTAAAAAATAGTCAATTTAATTATCAAAACAAAGCACCTTTTGATAAAACAGTAGCAGTTACTTCTATTATTGATGATGGAAATCGTTTTTTTGAAAGAGATGATGAAGAAAATGAATCATCAATGAAAGCAACTGATCGAGGAACTCTTGTTCATTTATTTTTAGAATTATATCCTTTAGATAAAGAATTAAATTTTGAAGAATGTTTTCAAAATATTATACAAAGATCTTTATTTAATGAAGAAGCGAGAACTCTTTTAAATCAATATAAGGTTCATTTAGAAAGCTTTATTGAAAGTGATATTTATCAATTGATGTTAAAAAGTTCATATTGTTATAAAGAAAAAGAATTTTCATTTTTAAATGAAAATAAACAAATTATTCATGGTATTTTTGACGTTTTATGTATTAACGAAGATAAAATAACAATCATTGATTATAAGACAGATACATTAGCTAAAAATAGTTCTGATGAACTCTTAAAAGAACTTCATCAAGGTCAAATGTATTATTATAAAAAGATTATGAAGCAAATGTTTCCAAATAAAGAAGTGGAAGCTATTGTTTATTATTTACACATTCATCGTTATGTTACACTTTAGGAGGTTTCTATGAAAATATTAATTGCAAGTGATTCTTATAAAGGAAGTTTATCTTCTTTAGAAGTATCTAAAAGTATTCAAAAAGGATTTAAAGAAGTTTTTGAAGATGTTTCTTTTAAAACGCTATCAATGGCTGATGGAGGAGAAGGAACAACACAAGCTATTGTTGAATCCTTAAATGGTCAATATGTAACAATTGACTGTCATAATGCCTTACAAGAGCCTATTCAAGCAAGCTATGGTATCACTAGTCAAGGAGCTATTATTGAAATGGCAAGTGCTTCTGGACTGCCTCTTGTTAAAGAAAAGAAAATTAGAGAAGCAAATACAAAAGGAACTGGTGAACTTATTAAAGATGCACTAGATCGTCATTGTCAAAAAATCTATCTTGGAATTGGCGGTTCAGCTACCAATGATGGTGGGATTGGAATGGCTCATCATTTAGGAATTCGTTTTTTAGATAAAAATCACCAAGTTTTAGAACCTATTCCTGAAAACTTACCTTTCATTGAAGATATTGATACTCATCAACTTGATTCTCGAATAAAAGATACACAAATCATCGTCATGTGTGATGTAACAAATCCACTTTGTGGTAAAACAGGTGCCAGTACTATCTATGGCCCTCAAAAAGGAGCTAATGAAAAGGATATTCAATTTTTAGATCAAGGATTAAAACATCTTGTAGAAATATGTATTAAAAAAGGCTATCAAGATTATAGTGAAGAAGCTGGTTCTGGAGCTGCTGGTGGTTTGGGATTTAGTTTAATGACGTTTTTAAATGCTAAACTACAAAGTGGAATTGAAACTGTTTTAGATGTTGTTCATTTTGATGAATACGTCAAAGATTGTGATCTTGTTATTAGCGGTGAAGGACGTATTGATCATCAATCAATGTATGGAAAAGTACCTACTGGAGTGAGTCAAAGAGCAAAAAAATATGGTGTTGACACAGTTTGTATTGTTGGCTCTATTGGAGAAAATGTTGGTGATATTTATGATTGTATTACCACGATTGAAAGTTGTATCGATCATTGTTGTCCTTTAGAAGAAGCTTTAGAAAATGCTGGTGAAAATGTTTATAAAGCTGCTTTTAGGCTTGCAAGAAGTATCCAATTAGGGCAAAAGATGCGTCACTAAACGCATCTTTTTTGTTTCATAAAATTCCAAAAAGCAACTCCAATGATAATTATATAACCGATTACACTATAAACATCAGGTACTTGATTTAATAAGAAAAATCCAAGTAGAGCTGCAAAAATAACTTGTGTATAATCATAAATCGATATTTCTTTAGCAGGCGCATATGTATAAGCATTCGTAATTGAAAATTGTCCTCCTGCTGCCATTAATCCTGCCATGAGTAAACAACCAATTTGTTGAAGTGTCATAGGTTGAAAATGAAAAATTAAATAAGGTACAACAGATAAACATGAAAATAATGAGAAAAAGAAAACAATTTTTGCTCCAGCAACACCTTGTTGTCCTAATTTTCTAACACAGGTATAAGCAATCCCTGCTCCCATCGCTCCTAAAACTCCAATAAACGAATTGATATTACTTACAAAATGAATAGAAGGTTTAATTACAAATAAACTTCCTATAAAAGCAATCACAACTGTTACTTTTTGAATCGTATTTGCTTTTTCTTTTAAAAATAATGAAGAAAAGATAATAACGAAAAATGGTGATAACTTATTAAGCATAGATGCATCACTTACTAATAAATGATCTACTGCATAAAAATTACATAAGATACCTAACGTTCCAAAAGTAGAACGTAAAAGCAACATCGGTATATCCTTCTTTTGATAGGTAAAACCTTCTTTACTTTTAATTAGAATAATAAATGCAAAAAGTGCTGCAATTAAATTACGAAAAAAACTTTTTTGAATAGATGATAAATCACCTGATAACTTAACAAAAACATTCATACTTGCAAAAAAGAATGCTGCCATCATAATAAATAACATTCCCTTTTTTGTATCGTTCATAAAATACCTCCTTAAAACAAAAGAATAAGGACACTGTCCTTATTCAGTAATTTTAACAACTTGATGTGCTTGAAGACCACGATCTCCTTCAACTAATTCAAACTCAACCTTTTGTCCAGGATCAATTGTTTTAAATCCTTCTTGAACAAGTTGTGAATAGTGGAAGAAAATATCTCTTTCTTCACCTTCCATGTTGATAAATCCAAAACCTTTATCTTTGTTAAAATTCTTTACAATACCAATAGCCATGAACACTTCTTCTCCTTCTTTTTTATCTACTTAATATTTTACATCATATTGCTTATCTAGACAACCACATTATTCTAAAATTAAAACATTTTTCACCAATTTTTTTTCTACAAGTTCTTCTATTAAATCTGTTGGTGAAATAATACGATATTTAAAAACTTGTGTTTGTTTAGAAAGAGTGATATTCATTTTTTTTAATGAACAAACCACCAGCTCACTACAATATAATTCTTGATCACTTGATAAATCCATTTGATAATCATAAGGATAATTTAAATAATCTAAAGCATTTTTCAAAAAATCTTTAATAAAAGTATTCTCTTTTAAAAAACGAAAACATGTCATGGCTTTTAAATAAGACTCATTTTTTAAATTAGCCATTTGATCAAAGGTACGTATCTGTACACCTCCAACATTTGCATCTAAAACAAGTATTTCCTTTTGCGTTTTATACATCTTCATGATTTTTTCATAATATGGAAAAGAAGTATCCAAAAGTTCTTGAACTTGTTTTAAACTTCCTAAATAGATAAGTGTATGTTTCCACCTACCAGGAATCGCAATATTTGAAATATAATGACTATTTTCAATATTAATAATATCCCCACATTGCAACTTTGAAAAATTTTCTGAAACCTCTTCGTAACTAAAATTTTCCTTTTGAGTTGATACCTCGATATCTTTTTTTTGTGTACATCCCACAAGACATAAACATAATATCAAAGCATATATTCTATACACATCATCACCTAGATCATACTTAAACTTACTCTTTTTTTATTTAAATCAACATCTATGACATTGACTTCTACAATATCCCCTATACTTAAAACATCTAATGGATGTTTAATTCTTTGTTTTGACATTTTTGATATATGCACTAAACCATCATTTTTTAAGCCAATATCCACAAAAGCTCCAAAATCAACAACATTTCTAACAGTTCCTTCTAAAACCATTCCTGGTTTTAGATCTTCTATATGAAGAATATCTTTTTTTAAAAGTGGTGTTTGATATTGATCTCTAATTGAACGATTTGGTTTAATTAAACAATCAATAATATCATCTAATGTATATTGGTCAATTTTTAAAGTTTCTATAACTTCTTTTTTATTAATTTTTAATAATTTATCTTTAAGTTCCACTGTTCCTAAATCAGCTAATGATAATTGACATAAATTTAATAAATCTAAAGCTTGTTGATAATTTTCAGGATGAATAGCAGTAGCATCTAATGGATGATCACCATCTAAGACACGTAAAAAACCTATTGCTTGTGTATATGTTTTGGCTCCTAATTTTTTTACATTTTTTATTTCATTTCGATTATGAAATTTACCATGTTCATTTCGATATAAAACAATTTGTTGTGCTACACCAGCATTTAATCCTGCAACATATTTAAGTAATGACTTAGAAGCTGTATTGATATCAACACCAACATTATTTACTGTTTTTTCAACAACGAAATCCAATTGTTCTTCTAAATTTTTTTCAGGAATATCATGTTGATATTGTCCAACTGAAATTGCTTTGGGTTCAATTTTAACAAGTTCAGCAAGTGGATCTTGTAAACGTCTTGCAATTGATACTGCAGATCTTTCTTCTACATGATAATCTGGAAATTCTTCTTTAGCAATTTGACTTGCTGAATAAACAGAAGCACCTGCTTCAGAAATAATAGCAAATTCTACATTTAAATGGTGTTCTTGAATAAGTTTAGCAATAAAGGCTTCGGATTCTCTTGAAGCAGTTCCATTTCCAATAGCAATAATTTCAATTTTATATTTTGAAATAATATCTAATAAAGTTTTAATATCTTTATCATAATTATCTTTAGGTAAAGTAATAAAGACTTTATCAATGTGTAAGACTTTACCTGTTTGATCAACAACTGCTAATTTACATCCTGTTCGATAAGCAGGATCAACACCTAAAACCATTTTATTTTTTAATGGTGCTTGTAATAAAAGATTTTCTAAATTGACTGAAAAGACTTTTAATGCTTGTTCATTAGCTTTTTCTGTTAATTCTTTTCTTATTTCTCTTTCAATAGAAGGGAATAATAATCTTTGATAACTGTCTTCTACTGCTTTTTGAATGTATGGTAAAAGATTTGTTTCTCTGCTTTTTGTAACACCTCTTGTAATGTATTGTAAATAATAATCTTTATCTCCTTCTATATTTACATTGATTACTTTTTCTTTTTCAGCTCGATTGATTGCTAAAATACGATGTGATACTAAAGTTTTTACTTTTTCTTGATAGTTATAATACATTTCATAAACTTTATTTTCATCATCATGTTTTTTCTTTTCACTTGTTTTTAAAATACCACCTTTATAAAGCATATCTTTTAAAAACTTACGATATTTAATATCATCAGCAATATCTTCAGCAATAATATCTAAAGCTCCTTGAATGGCATCTTCTACATTTAAAACATCATCATTTAAATATTTTTTAGCTTCTACTAAAATATTTTCTTTATTTAAAGCTAAGATCCATTTAGCTAAAGGTTCTAATCCTTTTGCTTTAGCGACTGTTGCTTTTGTTTTTCTTTTTTCTTTATAAGGACGATAAAGATCTTCAACTTCGCTTAATTGTGTAGCTTTTAAAATATCTGTTTTTAGTTTTTCATTTAACATTCCTTTTTCATCAATTAAACGAATAACATCTTCTTTTCTTTTTAATAAATTCACTTGATATTGATAATATTTATCAATTGTACGTATTTGATCTTCATCTAAAGCACCTGTCTTTTCTTTTCGATAACGTGCTATAAAAGGAACTGTATTACCTTCTTCTAATAAAGATAAAACTGCTTCAATTTGATGTACTCTTACATTTAATTCTTCACTAATTGTTTTAATAATTTTTTGATTCATATAAACCTCTTTAAATACTTGTATATTCTTTTAACGTATAGATAATATCTTGGTAAATTTCATCACATAAATAATCTTTTAATTCATCAATTGGACACCATTTATAATCCGTATGTTCAAAAGAAATAGAAACATGATCATCATCTGTAGATGCTAAATAACCAATACCTACTGTTTGATAATCCTTTCTTATTTTGGTAAAAGTATATGCTGGTTTAACAACATCGATCGTTAAACCCGTTTCTTCTTTCAATTCTCTTTTTAAAGATTCATTCGGTGTTTCCCCATATTCTAAACCGCCCCCAGGAAGCTCCCAATATCCTAGTCCATCACTAGATGGTCTAACTCTTTTCATTAATAATACTTTTTGTTTAAAAACAACAATTCCTTTTACTGTAATATGAAATCTTATATTTTCCATTGATATTTCCCCCTATACTGTCTTTATCATAACATTATTTTATCAAATATGTTTAAAAATTATTATGAAAAATGTATAATATATGCTGAGGTGATTTTAATATGATTAACTTTAAAGAAGAAGTCGAAAAAAGAAAGGAACAGCTTATTCAAGATATTGAAACATTATGTGCAATTCCTTCCGTTTATAATGAAAAAACAATCGGTGAAAACCAACCTTATGGAAGTGAATGTAGACAAGCTCTTGATGCTATGTTAGCAATTGGAAAAAGAGATGGTTTTGTTGTACATGATGAAAATGGTTATGCTGGACATATAGATATTGGTGATCAAGAAGAAAGTTTTGGTATTTTAGGTCATTTGGATGTTGTTCCTGTTGATTCAAGAGGATGGGACAGCGATCCATTTAAAATGGTTCAAGCTAATGGTAAACTTTATGGTAGAGGTGTTGCTGATGATAAAGGACCTTTACTTGCTGGATATTATGCTGCTAAAATCATTCATGATTTAGATTTACCTGTTAAAAAGAAAATTCGTGTTATTTTTGGTTGTGATGAAGAACGTGGATCTTCTTGCGTTGAACATTACTTTACTAAGAATCCATATCCATCTATGGGATTTACTCCTGATGCTGAATTCCCTGTTGTTTATGGTGAAAAAGGAATTGTTCGTTTCCATATAACAGGAAATGTAAAAAAAGATGGATTGATTGCAATGGTAGCTGGTGATCGTGTAAATATTGTTCCTGGTGAATGTGAAGCAATTATCGAAGGCAATCATAAACAATATGAAGAATCATTTAAACAATTTTTAAGTGATCATCATGTAACTGGTATCATTGAAGAAGAAGGAAATTGTACAAAGCTTGTCTTAAAAGGAAAAAGCGCACATGCTTCTTTACCAGAAGAAGGAATTAACGCTGTAAGTTTACTTGCAACTTATTTAGATACTGTTATTAATAATAAACTTGTACATTTTATTGCAACTTATTTAAATGATTATTATGGAAAAGGTTTACAAATTAATCATGAAGGATTAATGGGTAAATTAACAATGAATTTAGGTGTTGTCAAATATGTTAAAGAAGATGCTGATATTGAATTAGACTTACGTTGTCCTCATGAAATTGATTTAAAGGAAATGTGTGATGGTGTAAAAGAATTATGTCAGTCTCTTGGATTAAATTTAGAAAGTGATATTCATGAACCACTTTATATCGATCCAAACAGTGAGCTTGTTCAAAAACTTCATAAAGCTTATGTTGAAGTTTCAGGTGATACAGAAAGTCAACCACAAGCAATTGGTGGAGGAACTTATGCTAAATCAATGCCAAATTGTGTAGCTTTTGGATGTGAATTCAAAGATGAAGATAACGCAATTCATGGTAACAATGAAAACATAAAGATTGATTCATTATTAAAATCAACAGAAATCTTTGCTAAAGCAATTTATGATTTAATTAAAGAATAGAAATTTCTATTCTTTTTTATACAAAAAAACTTATCTTTAAAGATAAGCTTATCAACTCTATGGTGCGGCCGACCGGACTTGAACCGGCACGGCATAAGCCATAGGTCCCTCAAACCTACGTGTATACCAATTTCACCACGGCCGCATCTAACATATTTAATTTACCACATTTTGAAGATAAAAACAAGACGACTATTTGTTAGTCGTCTTCATTTTTAATAAATCATCTAAGTTATATGGTGTATTTTGATATACATAATAGTTAAGCCAATTTGAAAATAATAAATAGGCATGACTACGCCACTTAACTAAGATTTCATCATTGACATCATCATTTTTATAATAGTTTTTAGGCATTACACAATCCCCACCTTTAGCTAAATCACGGTGATATTCCTTATCTAATGTATCTGGATCATATTCTGGATGCCCTGTAACAAAAAATCTTGACCCGTCCTTTTCTGCTACCAAATAAACACCCGCATCGTTTGAAGAAGCTAAAATATCTAATGAATCAATTTTTTCAATATCTTCTTTTTTAACAGAAGTATATCTTGAATGGGGTGCATAAAATTGATAATCAAAACCTCTTAGAATTCTTCTTCTCATCTTTTCTGGATTTGTATGATGATGATAAACACCTGTTAATTTTTCTTTCAATTGATATTTTTCAACACCATAATAATAATATAAAGATGCTTGAGAAGCCCAACAAATAAAGAATGAAGAAAAGACATTTGTATTGGCCCAATCAAAAATATTTGTAAGTTCATCCCAATAATCTACATCCTCAAATTTTAATTTTTCAACAGGAGCACCTGTTACAATCAAACCATCATACTTATTATCTTTAATTTCATTAAAAGTTTTATAAAATTCCATTAAATGTTCTTGTGATGTATTTTTAGAATTATGACTTTCCATACATAACCAATCTACTTCAATTTGTAAAGGTGTATTAGAAAGCAATCTTAATAGCTGTGTTTCTGTCACGATTTTAGTTGGCATAATATTAACAATAATTAATTTTAATGGACGAATTCTTTGTGATAAAGCTCTTGTTTCATCCATAACAAAGATATTTTCTTCTTTTAATATTTTACTTGCTGGTAAATCATTTGGTATTTTTATTGGCATATGTAACTTCCTCTCTATGAAAATGAAATAAATTCATTGAATATTTTTAATATATAAGCATCTGACATTCCTGATAAATAATCTATAATACTTTTAGCCATTGCATTTTTATCATGTTCAAAATCATAAATAATATGATTTTGATATAATGGATTTCTATTAAAATGCTTCATTTGACTATACTTTTCTAACCAATGCATATATCCTTGAATAGTTACAGGATATTTTTTTTGATCTTTCTTTAAAGCTTCTAAAACATTTATTTGATTATCATTTGCTATCTTATCATATTTATATAAAAATTGAAAAATAGAATTTAAAATAAGTTGTACATAATTTGTGTGGACTTCTATACGATCAATTAGATAAATATTTTGATAATTGAATTTCATAATATACTTCATGACTTCAAAAGCTTCATCTGATAAGCATATTCCTTTCTCTATAGAAGAATTTTGACAAACATCTAATATAAAATAATTAACAATTGTTCCATTATTAATAGCATCAAAATGAGATTTTGTTAATTGATTTAGATGATTTCTTAAATCTTCTACAAGCTGTTCATCAATAATATTTAATCGTAAAGCATCTTCAATATCCCTAGCAAGATAAGCAATTTTATCTGACATTTTAACAACACAGCCTTCCCAAGTATAAGGATTGTATTGCCCAGGATATAAATAATCTTTTAAATCAATAGATTCATTCCTTTTAATAATTGCTTTTTGATTCATTTCTCCACAATGAGAAATAATTCCATCTCTTACAGCATACGTTAAATTTAAATTTCTACGAACATGATGATCATCTTCCAAAGTTTCAATTTGATCTACAAAATATAAACTATTTTTTTCATGCCAAAAATCTTGTAGACCATGTTCTTTAGAAATCTGATTAATGATCTTTTCTCCACCATGTCCAAAAGGTGCATGTCCTAAATCATGTCCAACAGCAATTGCTCTTGTAAGTTCTGTATTTAATCCTAAATAATGAGCAATAGTATAACTTACTGAATCTACAAGATTTACATGCTCACTTCTTGTACAAACATGATCATCTTCAACTGCAAAAAAAACTTGCGTCTTATGTTTCAATCTACGATAAGCAAGAGAAAAAATAATACGATTATAATCTCTAGAAAAAGGACTTCTTAAATCATTTTTTCTTTGATAAAGTGCTTCATTTCTTGAAATTGCTTGTTGATATTGAGGATGATTTTCATACATTGCTTCTTTTAAAAAACTATTTTTTGACATTTTTTATACCTCGCTTTTTTATTATATAAAAATTAAAAAAAAAGATAAAGAAAAAGATTATCTTTCGATAATCTTTTAGAATTTTAAGAATCTTCTCATTGAAACAAAACTTCCAATTAAACCTACTCCAGCACCTAAGCCAGCTAAAATAAATGAGAAATCTCTAATAAATGGCATTGGGGCTTTTAATACAAGCATTGATGACATTAATGAACCACCTGTATAGTTATATAACGCTCCATAACCATAAACAAGAACAAGAATTGGAATAATTGCTCCAAACAATCCAATGAGCATACCTTCTAACATAAATGGAATACGAATGTACCAGTTACTTGCTCCAACCATTCTCATAATTGAAATTTCAGTAGATCTTGCTGTAATTGTAATTTTAATTGTATTAGATATCATGAATAAGGCGACAATAACTAAACCAACAATAAAAACTGATCCAGCTTTTTGTATTGTATTCAATGTTGTGACCATACTTTGTGTAGAATCACCACCATAATTAACAGAATTTACATTAGGAATATCTTGAATCTTTTTAGCTAAACTTGCAAGTTTTGTTGGATCTTTTGCTTCTACTTCATAAGCAGAACCTAAAGGATTATCTTCACGATAAGACTCAAATAACGTCTTACCATCTTTACCTTGTTTATCGATAAGTTTATTCAACTCTTCATCTTTTGATGAATATGTAATAGATCCAACACCTTTAAGTTTTTTGATTTGATTCCCTACTTCTTTTTCAGCATTTTCATCAATCGATCTTTCTAATTTAACATAAATACGCACGCCATCTTCAATATTTGCTGAAATATCTTGAACATTAAGTGCTAAAACACTAATAACACCAATAAGTAATAAAGTAATTGTTACAGCAAAAATGGAAGAAAAAGACATTGCACCATTTCTCCATAAATTAACCAATGATTCTTTAAAATGTTTTGGTAAATTTTTTATACAACTTATTAATTCTTTCATTATAAATCATATCCTCCTAAAGATGTATCAGCATTAATGCAACCATCTTCCATTAAAATTGTACGTTTTTTATGTTCTTGTACAATCTTTTGATCATGAGTTACAACTAACACAGTTGTCCCTTGTTCTTCATTAATACGCATTAATACATTAATAATTTCTTTTGAAGTTTCTGGATCCAAGTTTCCTGTTGGTTCATCAGCAATTAAAACTTTTGGACGATTTACAATTGCTCTAGCAATTGCAACTCTTTGTTGTTGACCACCTGATAATTCATGAGGGAAAGCATTGACCTTATCTTCCAAACCAACAAGCTCTAATGTTGCTCTTACACGTCTTCTGATTTCTACACGTGGTGTATCAATAACTTCTAAGGCATAGGCAACGTTTTCAAAAACTGTTTTTTTAGGTAATAATCTAAAATTTTGAAAAACAACACCTATATTTCTTCTAAAATAAGGTACTTTACTATTTTTAATTTTAGAAACATCTTGTCCCACAACTTCAACTTTTCCTGAAGTTGGTTTTTCTTCACGATATAATAACTTAATAAAAGTAGATTTTCCTGCACCAGTTGTGCCGATAACATATACAAATTCTCCAGGTTCAATTGTAAGATTTACATCATTAAGTGCTCTTACTCCTGTTTTATAAATTTTTGTAACATTTGTTAGTTTTATCATTTCTATTCAGCTCCCAGGAGTATTATAGCACAATTTGTAAGTTTTGTTTGAATATTGAGTCTATTAATTATGTTTTTTCATGTTATAATATGTTTATTGAAGGAGTGGCTAAATGAAAAGAATATGCCCTAGATGCAATAATGAACTATCTACAAATTGTTATGTAAAAGATAAAGGAATCAATACTTTAAGCTATCTAGAATTAATTATAAAAAAAGATCAATTCAATAAAAAACATAAAGAAATTAAATCATGTTACTGTCCTAAATGTGGTTATGTAGAACTTTATGTTGATGTCAATCATCAAAATCAACATTTAAAAAAGGATGATGATTTAAATTCTTTAAGACAAACTGTAAGGCAATATGCTATTGATTATCATCAACGTATAGAATTAGAAAGAAAAAAAAATGAAGGAAAAGAAATTCTAGATAAAAAAAGGAAACTTGAATCTCTTATTTATCAATCACATATACAAAACGATAAAAAAAGAAAACGTAAAAAAACTTTACGTAAAACACATTTACTAAAAAAAGTGCTAAGAAAATAGCACTTTTTTTATAAATCTATATTAGGTAATGTAAATCCTCTTCCTCTTACATTATGTGTCTCATTTGTAATAATAAATGCTGCCTCATCAATTTTTAAAATTTCATTGGTAAGTGTCACTAATTCTCGGCGGCTGACAACAGACATCACTGCATACATATCTTGTTTTTTATAACCTGTGGTAATATTCATAAGCGTACATCCTCGATCTATTTGATCATAAAGAATACTTTGAATCTCATTCCATTTTGGTGAAATGACCAATACTTGAATTTTAGATTCACCTAATAAAATCATTTTATCCATGACCAAAGCAGTAATCAAAACAACTAAAATACCATAAAGAATTTGTTCAACATTTGAAAAAGGAACTTGTAAAGCTAGGATAATACAATCAAAGCCATTAATAAGAACAGTCGTAGAAATACCTGTTTTTTTATTTAGAACTAATGGTGGTATATCCATTCCTCCGGTACTTGCTCCCATTCTTAAAACAAGTCCTAATCCTCCACCTACAAAAATTCCTGCATAAACAGAGGATAAGAGTAAATCATTTGTAAGATGTGTAACCCCCGAAGTATTTTCAAATATTGTTAAAAATGTTGGGAAAATAATTGTACTTAATAATGTTTTAGCTGCAAAAGATTTTCCTAGAAAAAAATAGCCTGCAATAAACATAATAATATTGATTACATAAACAACAAGCGATAAAGGAATTCCTGTTATTTGTTTGACAATTAATCCTAACCCAGAAGCACCACCAACAATAATCCCATGAGGGGTAATGAAAGCACAAATTCCAAATGCTAGAATAGCATTACCAATAACAATCACAGCAATTTCTAAACATTTTTTAAAAAATTTATTCTTCATGACTACCCTCCTGTATACGAGATTTCAAATACGCATAAATAAAATCATCTAAGTTTCCATCTAAAACATCTTTAGGATTATTAGACTCATATAATGAACGATTATCTTTTACTAAAGAATATGGATGTAAAACATAAGAGCGAATTTGTGAACCCCAAGCAATTTCCTTCTGCTCACCTTGTATTTCTTTTAATTCATTTGCTTGTTTTTCTTCCATTAAAGCAAATAACTTACTTTTTAACATCATCATCGCTTGTTCTCTATTTTGAATTTGGCTTCTTTGACTTTGACAAGTAACGACTGTTCCTGTAGGAATATGGGTAATCCTAACTGCTGAATCTGTTTTATTAATATGTTGTCCACCTGCTCCACTTGCACGATAAGTATCAATTCTTAAATCTTCTGGTTTAATGTCAATTTCAATTGTATCATCTAATTCAGGAATAACATCAATGGATGCAAATGAAGTATGACGTCTTTTGGAAGAATCAAATGGAGATATTCTAACAAGTCGATGAACACCTTTTTCAGCCTTTAAATGTCCATAAGCATATTTTCCTTTAACCAAGAAAGTAACTGATTTAATACCTGCAACATCTCCATCTAAATAATCTAAAACTTCTATTTTAAAATCTTTCGTCGAACAATATCTTTGGTACATACGATACAACATTTCTGCCCAATCTTGGCTTTCTGTCCCTCCTGCACCTGGATGAATTTCTACGATGGCATTAGCACTATCATACTTTCCAGATAAAAGTAAAATTTTTTCAAATTCACCCATTCTTTGTTCAAAATCTTGATAATCACTTTCTAAAATAGTTTGAAATTCTTGATCATCCGTTTCTTTAACTAATGTATATGTTTCATCTAATGAATTTAATGATTGACAAAGACTTTCATATTCATCAGTAATTTTTTTCATATCATTTAATTCGTCATAGATCTTTTTAGCTTTTGTTGGATCATCCCAAAAGTCATCTTGCATTGTTTGATATGAAAGACCTTCTATTTCTCTTAATTTTTCATCAATTTGTGCTGATTTTCTATATTCGTCTATTAATAAATGGGCTTTATCAAGCCCATTTTTTATTTCATATAATTCCATTATTTAAATTCTACTTCTAATTTTAAATGAGGAATATTTTCTTCTGCTGAACTACCAGGACGAATACCCATATGCACAATATTTTTAGAAATCATATCAACAATAGAAAGTTTCATTTGTTCAAACATATAGAACGCTTCTTCTGTATATTCAGAAAGTGGATTCTTTTGTGCATACGCACGTAAATAAATACCATTTCTAAGTTTAGTCATTGCATCAATATGATTGATCCAAGTATAATCAATAACTCCTAATAAAACACTTCTTTCATAATTAACGATTTTTGCATGATCAATATCTTTATTTAATCTCATTTGATATTGAGAGAAGCAAATTTCTGTTAAAGTTTCTAATAATTTCTTAGAATCATTTTTAACAACATCTTTATTCTTAGCATCAATTTCAGCAAGTAACATATAATTTTTAGCTACAAAATCTAAAACAGCATCCACATCAACTTCATCATGTTTACCATGAGTTGTACATCTATTGATTGTCATTTCAATTGCTTGATTGAACATACCTTTGATAATATCATCTAGATTATCTAATGACATGATTTCATCACGTTCTTTATACATAATTTCACGTTGTTGTCTCATAACATCATCATATTCAAGAATATGTTTACGTGAATCAAAGTTTTGACCTTCAACACGTTTTTGTGCATTTTCGATAGCTTTTGAAACCATTTTATTTTCAATAGCCATATCATCATCTAAATAATTACTAAATGATTGTAATTTTTCACCAGCAAATCTTTGCATTAATTCATCATCAAAAGAAACATAGAATACAGAATATCCTGGGTCACCTTGACGTCCAGAACGTCCACGTAACTGATTATCAATACGTCTAGATTCATGTCTTTCAGAACCAATAACTGCTAAACCACCAATTTCAGGTACACCTTTACCAAGTTTAATGTCAGTACCACGACCAGCCATGTTTGTAGCGATTGTCACCGCACCTTTTTGACCTGCTCTTGCAATGATTTCAGCTTCTTTAGCATGGTTTTTCGCATTTAATGTATTATGTTTAATTCCTCTTTTATCTAACATTTTTGATAAAATTTCTGAAGTTTCAACCGACACAGTCCCAATTAGAATTGGTTGACCATAAGCATGTCTTGCAACAACTTCATCACATAATGCTTTAAATTTATTTGTTTTTGTAGAATAGATCTTATCATTACGGTCATCACGAATAACTGGTTTATTTGTTGGAATTTCAATAACACGCATGTTATAGATCATCATAAATTCTTCTTCTTCTGTTTTTGCAGTACCAGTCATCCCTGCTAATTTATTAAATAGTCTGAAGAAATTTTGATATGTGATTGTTGCTCTTGTTTCTGTTTCTTCTTTAATTGGAACACCTTCTTTAGCTTCAATTGCTTGATGTAACCCATCAGAATAAGCACGTCCTGGCATAACACGTCCAGTAAATTGATCAATGATCATAATTTTTGCATTACGAATATCTCTTGTACCATCTTCTGTCGCAATCATATATTCAACATCACGAGTCATCGCATAGTTTGCTTTTAATGCTTGATTGATATGATGAACTAATGAAGTATGTTGAATATCATATAAGTTATCAATCTTAAATCCTTTTTCTGCTTTTTCGATTCCTTTTGGAGTTAATGAAACCGTTTTTGTTTCAATATCAACTTCATAATCTTTTTCAGCAATTAATGATTTAACAAAACGATCTGCTTGTAAATATAAAGCAGCTGTATTTTTCTTACCACCTGAAATAATCAATGGTGTTCTTGATTCATCAATTAAAATAGAGTCAACTTCGTCGATCAAAGCATAGTTAAGTCCTTTAACTAATACTTTATCTTCCATTGAAGTAACCATATTATCTCTTAAATAGTCAAAACCTAATTCAGCATTTGTTGTATAAGTAACATCACAACCATGTGCTTCTTGTTTTTGTTGAGGTGTTAATTCTCTTTTATTTAATCCAACTGTTAATCCTAAAAATTCTAATACTTTACCATTATTTCTAGCATCACGTTCAGCCAAATAGTCATTAACAGTAATAACGTGAACTCCTTTTCCAGTTAATGCATTTAAATAAACTGGGAAAATAGAAGTTAATGTTTTACCTTCACCTGTTTTCATTTCAGCAATATCACCATTATGTAATGCAATACCACCCATTAATTGAACTTTAAAAGCTTTTAAATGAATTTGACGCCATGCAGCTTCTCTTGCAACTGCAAAAGCATCAATTAAAATATCATCTAATTCACTACCGTTATTTAATTTTTCTTTTAATACATTTGTTTGATTTGCTAATTCTTCATCAGACAAAGCACTATACTTATCTTCTAAAGAAATAATTTCTTGAGCAATCTTATCTAATTTTTTAAGTTGTTTTCTTTCATCATCGAAAACACCTTTAATTTTTGAAACAAAGCCTTTTTTTGTTTTTTGAGGTGTTGTAGAAAATGGAATAACTTCTCCATTATATTCTTCATTTTTAAAATCTTCTACATGTATATCTTCACCTTGTTGATCTTGTAAATCAACAATATTTTTAGCTGCTTCAACATCGATTCCTAATTTAGCGTTTTTCTTTTTAATTTCTTTTCTTATTTCTTGCTTTCTACTAGCCATACATACACGCTCCTTTTACGCTTGTAATCGAGTTTAATTATATCAAATAATTGTGATTATTAAAAGCAAAATTTAAATATCCCTACTTAAAATAAAAATCTAGAGATTATCTCTAGATTTTTACGACATGTTTTGCCTGCATACCGCGTTCGCTTTGATATAATTCAAACTCAACTAATTCGCCTTCATTAAGTGTTTTATATCCATTTTGAACAATTTGGCTATAATGAACAAAGACATCTTTTCCTTCTCCTCGATCAATAAATCCAAATCCCTTTTCGGCATTAAACCATTTGACTCTTCCTTGCACTTTCATCATCCTTTCCTTGTCTATTTCAGTATATTTAATATTTTATAAAAAAGTTATCATTTTCATTCGACAAATAAATTTTACGTGTCATTTATAACAAAAAAATGTCATCTCTATTGTCAAATAGTTCACACTATTTTACATATTTGTTGAAAAAGTAATAAAAAGCATTTCTAGCAAAAGCATAAAGCTTACCCTTACTATTGGTTAGTGGTTTTCTTAGTGTCTACAATAGAATTGATTATTTTTTAAAATAATCAATATGAGGGCAAGCCAATACTAATGCTTTTATTTGTTTAGGGTGATATTTTTCTACTTGTTGAAATGCTGCCTGTAAAGTATTTGATGAAGTCATCACATCATCAAATATTAAAACATTCTTCTTATAAAGAAGATTTCCCTCTTTAATAGATAATATTTTCTTTACTTGGCTTCGATCTTTTTGTTTTGTCTGTTTGTAGTCTTCTTTTTTATACAAACCTGTAAAAATATGTCGAGAAAATGTCTTAACAATTTCAACATTAGGACAAAAGCCACGTCTTTTATTATCTTTTTGACTACTAGGAATAACAACAATGATATAATTTTTGTAGGTCCTTTTTAATTCTTGAAATGATTCTATAAAACAATCTTTTAAAGCATAATCATCTAATGCTTTATATTGAAAAAGGAGTTGTCTAAAAAAATCATTATATTCATATAAAACCTTGACATGATATCCTTGAATCCTTATATCACTATTTATTATTTTAAATTTTCTTATACAGCTTAAACAAAGAGAAGAATTATTCACCAAGTGAAAAAGATCTTGTTGTTGATTTAACTCTTTATGGCAGATAAGGCATTGCTTTGTTGAAGATCCTTGATACATTCTTTAATAGCCTTCGTTTGTCTATTTGTATAAATGATAATATCTCCATTTGTATAGGGTACTTTTCGCCCTGTTCGCCCTGCTATTTGAATAAGTATTTCTTTATCAAAAAGGGGATGTTCACCATGTAAAATAATAACTTGTACATTTTCAACAGTCATTCCTCTTTCTAAAACTGTTGTACATACAATAACATCTATTTCATGGGATTTAATCATTTCTAATGATTGATGAATATTTTGTTCTTTTGACGTAGCACAGTGACTTTTAATAGAAAAGAATTTAAGAAATTTTTGTACTTGTCTTGTCATTTCAATACGTGGTACAAAAAGAAACACCGGTTTTTTATCTTTTTGATACTTTTTTAATTGATAAACAAGATGACACAACATCATAAAGTTTCCCATTACCTTACAAGTAGGAATTGGTAATGGTTGATGATGAAACCTTTGTAAGACTTGTACATCTCCACTTTCAATCGTTGCAGACATAAACACATAATTTCCCTTTATACTATTCATTAATATATTTTCCAAAACTTCATTATCACGATATGGAAAAGCATCATACTCATCTAAAATCAATAAATCAAACATTCGTGGATACCGATACAGCTGATGTGTTGTACAAATAATAAATTGTCCTTCTAAACACTCTGTATGTCCTCCATAAACAAGAATGGGCTGAATATTAAAAAATTGTTTTTGAATTCTCTTTGCTAATTCTATAACCAATTCTTTTCTTGGCATCGTCAAACAAACATGATGTCCTAAATTCAATGCATATTCAATGACACCATAAATCATTTCCGTCTTTCCTGCTCCTGTTACTGCTTTTAATACTGTATTTTGATGATTTTGATATCTTTCTATCAATAATCTTGAAGTTCTTTCTTGTTCTAAGTTTAATGAATAATTTAAATGATAGTATATTTTCTTTTCATTTTTAACAGGTTTTAAGTTAACTGTCTTTGTAGAAAAAGCAATACATTTTCTACAATAAATACGCCCATTGTTTTCAAAAAAATATTGAACATCTTCATTTTGACATCTCGAACATTTCATCTTCTTCACCCACATCTATTTTAATACATTTTACAAAATAATTCGTCTCGAATTTGTTTCACATTTGTCTCATTTTTGTCTCAAATTTGTTTCACATTTGTCTCACGATTTTTTCAATAAAATCATTTTTGTATTTTTTAGAAATAGGAATAACTTGTTTATTTTTAGTGATACAATTCATTCCTTCTATCCTCTCAACATATTTTAAATTAACAATATAGCTTCGATGACAACGACAAAAAGAATCATCTAATTGTAAAGCTATTTCTTTTAAACTGAGATAATTTCTTTTTGCTATATCATTTTGATGAATCATAACATGGTGTTGATAAGCTTCTATATAAATAATGTCTTCATAAGGTATTTTGTGAACTTCTTTTTTAAACTGATAAATAAATGTCTTAGAATGTTGATGTAATAAAACGCGATCAAGTAGTTTATATATTTCTTGTTGATCAAGTGGCTTTAATAAGTAGTGCATCGCTTGTACTTGATAACTTAATATCCCATAATGTGTATTTTTTGTTTGAAAAACAATCGGTATTGATAAATCTTTTTTTCTTAAGATCTTTGCAAATTCAAAACCATTGATATGTTTCATATCTAATTCTAAAAATACAAGATCACAGTTTTTTAAACATTTTGGTAATTGATAATAAAGCTGTTTATACCAATGAAAATAGATTTCTTGTTGTCTTTCTATACCCCATTTTTCAATAATCGATTTTAAAAAAACATAATCTTTTAAATTATTTTCTCCAATAAAAATATTCATTTGATCACCTCTTTATCAGTGTATATGATTTACAATCTACTCTATGATTTTAGAACAAATTGGACTAAAAAAATCGCCGAAGCGATTTATTGATCTTGATATACTTTTTTTAATGCATCTTCAACACACTCTGGCACTAAGCCTGTAAGTGGCTTATGATAACTAGCTATTTCTTTAACGACAGATGATGAGATAAAAGAATGTGATGGCTTTGTCATTAAATACATTATTTCTATTTGACTATTTAAATATTGATTAGATTGTGCATATTGTAATTCATAATCGAAATCTGTTGTTGAACGTAAGCCACGGATAAGCACTTGTCCATTGACTTTTTTGACATAATCCATAAAAAGTTCATCTGTTGAATCAACAATTACATTTTTTAAATGAGCTGTTGCTTTTTTTAAAAGTTCTTTTCTTTGTTCAATCGTAAACAAGCCTACTTTTGTTGGATGAATAGCTACCGTTACATATAATATGTCAAATATCTTTGCAGCACGTTCAATAATATCTAAATGTCCATTTGTAACTGGATCAAACGATCCATTATATACAGCAATTTTCTTCATGATTTAATCCTCATAATAAAAAATAATAAGAGCTGTAATTCCATACTCTTTTCTTTTATTTAACTCAATTCCTTCTATTTCTTTAAACTCAACTTCTTTTAATTCTTCTACTACAATACACGCTTGTGGATTCAACATTTGATGATCAACTAAATATTGAAGAATATCATCAACAAGTCCTTTTCCATAAGGTGGATCTAAAAAAACATAATCAAACTTTATACCTTTTTCATACAAATATTTTAAAGCTTTTTTATAATCCATTTTCAAGGGAAAACAATTTTCCAATTTTAAAAGAGAAAAATTTTCTTTAATTGTTTTAAAAGCTTCGTATTGATGATCCACACTATAAAGTGTATTACACCCTCTAGAAATCGCTTCTATTCCAAGTCCACCACTACCTCCAAATAAATCTAATACCGTTCCTCCTTGAAAATATGGTCCAATCATATTAAAAAGGTTTTCCTTATTTTTATCTGTTGTCGGTCTTGTTAATTGACTCTTAGGAACTTTTAATTGTCTTTTTTTATACTTTCCTGCAATCACTCTCATAATTTATACCCTGATGTATCTAATGAATCACTAATATCTTTAAAAACAATTTTTGTTACTTCATCGAGTAATTCATTGATTTTATAATAACTTTGATAATATTTTTGAATGTTTTCATTTTGTGACATTCTTTTTCTTACTTCATTTAATTCTTGTCTTTTCTGTGTCAAATCAATATATTTTTCAAACTTTTTCAAATCATCTAATTCTTGTAAAAGATTTTGATAATTATCTAATAATTCTTTTGTTTCTTGATTTAATAATTTTAAAGATTGCTCTTTAAATTGTAGATAGCGCTTATCTTCTTTGATAGCATCTATTAAATCATATATTGTTTCATTCATTGTAACATCTCCAACATACTCATTAGTATTGATATTCTTTCTAGCTTTTCTAAAACTGTACTTTGTTTTTTTTGATGTATTTCATCTAATAAATCATCATATTTTTCTGGATAATGACATAATGTAACATACCAAACAGGATGCTTACGTATATAATCTAAAACTTCTTCTTTCATTATTTACCTTCTTTATTTTTATCTAAAAGATTAGAAACAATTCCTAAAACTTTTTCGATTGATTGCAAAGAAGAAGATAATGCTTCCAAATCGACATTTTTGATAATTTCTAAAACATTCATATTTTCTATTGGATGTTCCTTATACGGTCTAAAAAAATGATCATCTTCTCCATACATTGTATAGATTTCATATATTTCTTGCCAAGTATAGCGATGATTTAATACATCTTCTTTAATACTTGGTATTGTCTTTAAAAAAGCTTTAAACTCTTTTAAATTATCCATCAAATCACCTAATATATCATATGAAACATTTATAATTGTGTGTCTGTTTTTTCTAGTTGTTCTTTGTTGAACTTGGAAATAATTGCTTGGGCAATACCTATTGCTATTAAAGCAGCAATCGTTGAAGATCCCCCAGATGATACCAATAATAATGGAACACCTGTCATTGGAATCAATCCTGAAACGCCACCTAAATTAACAAATAAATGTAACATAAAATAAGAAGCTATTCCTATCAAAATAACTCTTGATTTATTATTTTGAATTTGATCTGCATATTTTAATAATCTAAAAATAATAATAGCTGTTGGAATAATCATTAAAGCCAACCCAAAAATACCAAGTTCTTCATAAATAATGGCCCCTATAAAATCATTATGTGCCTCTGGAATATAATCATATTTTTGAATAGAATTTCCTAATCCAAGTCCAAAAATGCCACCATCTGTAAAAGCAATCAAAGAATTGACAAGTTGCCATGAACTATCATAAATATTTTCTATTTTTAATGGTTTTAACCAAGAATCAATACGTTGTAATTGATATCCCTGTAAAACAGCTGTAATTAAGAATCCTAAAATAATAACCGCTACAGCTAAAGCAATCCAAACAAGTTTTTTATATTTTTTATAATAATCTCTTGGTGTTGACATAAAACAAATAAAACAAATTGCTGCTAGAATAAGAGAACTTCCTAAATCCTTTTGTACAATAACTCCTACTCCAAATGCAAAAACCATAAGAGCTAAAGGGAACAAAACACATTTGTTAAATTTATCTTTATAAAATTTACTTTTTAATTCAGCTGTTCTAAATTTTCCTTTTACTACAAATGCTGAATCAGTTTCAGTAAGCATATAAGATAAAATAAGAACCATACCAATTTTCATAAATTCTGCTGGCTGTACTGTAAAAGGACCTAAATGAATCCAAGCATGTGAACCTTTGGTCGTCCAAAAAACACAGCCACACATTGAGATGATTCCCATAATATATACAGCCATTGAACTTCTGTAATTAATCATTTTTAATTTAAAACCCTTTGTAAGAACCATCATAATAAAAACACCTATTGCTACATAAATAGATTGTGTAATCATATTTTTTATTGCAAATGCCGTTCCTTTTGAAGAGACCGCTCCAATTGATGCTGAACCAATCATTACAATTCCTAAACAAATCAATACAAAAACTGCAAAAAAGATAGGCTTATCTGCCCCTTTTTTTCTAAAAAAAGCTTTTATTCTTTTTGTCATTATAATTTGATCCAATCATTTTCTTGACTTGCTTTAAAAACTTTATAAATAGAATATCCAGAAACATCTTGGAATTCTTTATCAATTTGCTTTTCTTCACTCTTTGTCCCAACAACATTTTTAAATTTTCTATAAGCATTTAAAAAATCTGTTTTACTTATTCCTTCTTCATATGCTTTTTCTACTGCATTATATAAAGACATAACATCAATAATATCTTCTGTTGACCATGTATAGTCTAGTGGATAATTATAGTCCATTATTTACACCTCATTTCAGTAAAATATTATAACTTAAAAAAGTATAAAAATAAATGACTTATGATAAATCCCCCATACAATTATTTGAAATCATAATATGGTAATAGTAAAGGAGGGATAAACAATGAACTGTGATTATAACTGCAATGGATATGTCAATAATCCATTTGGCTGTGGTGGATGTAACACATGCGGCTATACACCTATTATGGGTGGCTTTGGTTGCAACAATACAGGATGTAGTTGGTTTGCAATTGTTTTAGTTGTTTTCTTATTATTAATCATTTGTGGTAATTCAAGAATTAGACCTTAGATATTTCAATCACCTCAAAATATGTTATAATAACCACGAATGAGGTGAAAAAAATGTTATTAATGAAAGATATTATAGATGATTCAAACGAATTAATTAGAACAGTGTCAAAAGAGGTTGAACTTCCTCTATCCAAAGAAAATCATGATTTACTCATGAAAATGCATGAATTTTTAGTTGCAAGCCAAGATGAAGAACTTTCTGAAAAATATGATTTAAGACCTGCAGTAGGTATTGCAGCTATTCAACTTGGTGTTCCAAAAAGAATGTGTGCCATCCATGTTTTAGATTATGATGAAGAAGGAAATGTAACAAAATCTACTGATTATGCTTTAGCGAATCCTAAGATTGTTTCTTATACACCTAAACAATCTTATTTAAAAACTGGAGAAGCATGTTTATCAGTTCCTGAAGATGTAAAAGGTTATGTTCCACGTCATGCTAAAATCACTGTTGAAGGATTTGACGTACTTACAAACAAAGATGTAAAAATTGTTGCTCGAGGATTTTTAGCTATTTGTTTACAACATGAACTTGATCATTTTGATGGTGTTTTATATTATGATCATATTAATAAAGAATATCCATTAGTACCAATTGAAAATGCTATGGTTATTGAATAAATAAAAGGTTCTTTCGAACCTTTTATTTTACTTTAAAATAATGAATTGTTTTGGGCTTTAATACTATTTGTCCTTGATTTTCAATTTCTTGTTGATCAATTAAAGAAATAAGATTTTCATTTAAAGAAATGGTAAATTCTTGATCATCTAAATTTAATGCTACAATAATTCTTTCTTGTTGATCATTTCTTTCAAAAACAAATTGTTTATTTGTTAAAACCAATTCTTTAAACTCACCTTTTTGTAAAGCAGATGATTGATTTCTAATAGAAATCAATTTTTTTATATATTTTGTTAAATCATTAGGCATTGGTTTGGTAAACTCTGGTCTTAAAGAATCATCACTTCCCTGTTCTTTCTTTCCGGTTTGTCCCCATTCACTTCCATAATAGATACATGGTATTCCTGGTAAAGAAAATAACATACCATAAATAAGTGGTAATTTTTCTAAATCTGTTAATTTAGATGCTATTCTTTCTACATCATGATTATCAACAAAACTAAATAATGTTTGTCCTCTATACATTTCTCCATAATTACGTTTTATTGTATGAGCCATTTCAAACATATTTAATGAATTAAACGAAGACCAAAGTCCTTTAAAACCAGGATAATCTGTAATACTATCTAAATGTGCTTCACTAAACATATATCCTGCATTATCACCTAAAACTTCACCTAACAAGAAAAAATCCGCCTTTTTTTGTCTACAATGATCTTTTAACATTGCCATAAACCATCTTGGTAAACTATAGGCAACATCTAAACGAATACCATCAATATCAAAGGCATCAATCCAATAATCAACAGCACTTAATAAATAATTTTGAACATCTGGATGATCTAAATTTAATTTAACTAATTCATAATGTCCTTCCCATCCCTCATAATAAAAACCATCATCATAAGGTGAATTGCCGTTAAAATCAATTCTAAACCAATCTTTATATTGACTATTTTCTCTATTATTTAAAACATCTTGAAAAGCAAAGAAGCCTCTTCCTACATGATTAAAAACACCATCTAAAACAACACGCATCCCTCTATCATGTAAATTTTTACAAATTTCAATAAAATCTTCATTTGTTCCTAAACGTTCATCAATTTTACAATAATCTCTTGTATCATAACCATGATGATCACTTGAAAACACAGGATTAAAATAAATAGCATTTATTCCTAAATCTTCAAAATAATCCATAAAATCATTCAATCTTCCTCCAGAACCATATTCTCTTGTAATAGTAATACGGTGTTCCAAAATTCCATCATTATCACGAGGAGCCCCACAAAAATTAAGAGTATAAATTTGATAAAATACACTTTCATTAAACCACATTATAAAAAGCCTCCTTATACATCTATCTATTATTATACACTATTTAGTTAGAGTTATTTAAAAAATATGATATAATATACTATATATAAGGAGGTTCTTATTATGACTCAAAAAATTATTACTATTACAAGAGAATATGGTTCTGGAGGAAGATTGATTGCTAAAAAAGTAGCTGAAGCCTTAAATATTGCTTTCTATGATAATGAACTTATTGATGAAACAGCGCGCCAATTAGGTATTGATATTGATACAATTCGTAAAGCATCTCAAGAAAAATCATCAAGTTTTGCTTATTCACTTAATAATGGTCCTCTTGTTTTACCAATTAATGACCAAGTTTATGCTACACAAGCCAAAATCATTAAACATCTTGCTGAAAAAGAAGATTGCATTATTGTTAATGGATGTGCAAACTATATTTTAGAAGACTATCCTCATGTTTTAAGAATATTTGTGTATGCTCCTTTAGAATCTAGAATTGAACGTGTTGAAAAAGATTATAAAGAAGAACACGAAAATACTAAAAAATATGTTCAAAAAAGAGATAAACAAAGAAAGAGTTATTATAATTATTACACAACAAATACTTGGGCAAATATGAAAGACTATGATTTATGTATTAATAGTGATATGGGAATTGATGAAATCGCTCAATTAATTGTTAAAGTTTATCAAAACGGAAAATTATGGAAATAATATAAAAAATATTCAGGACACCCTGAATATTTTTTATTCTGGTAAAAATTGAATTGCTACTCCTAAAAGTCCTGAACCAAGATAACAAGATAAAGCAGCACCAACATGACCATCGATTATATATGTAAATTGAGGAAACCTTTCTTTTAACATTCCTTCCAAAATATTTCTTTCTTCCAAATTATTAGCATCTGCAATAGCCAATGCAAATTTTTGATGTGGATTTTCTTCAAGATGACTTTCTATTAAATCTATCAATTTTGATTTTACTTTCTTTGAACCTCTCACTTTAGCTGGAACATAAATTTCTCCATTTTCTTTTTCAAAAGAAAGAATTGGTTTGATCTTTAGTGTTGTTCCTAAAAATGCCGAAGCCTTACCAATACGTCCACCTTTTTGTAAATAATTTAAATCATCTATTGAAAAATAAGCATAATTTTGATGGCACAAGAAATCTGCAATTTCAATTAATTCATCAAAAGACTTTCCTTCTTCTCTATATTTAGCAAGACTAACAGCAATAACTCCTAATCCCACTGATGCACTTTGACTATCAACAATATGACATTTTAATTTCTCATAAGTTTGACAAAATAGCCTCATTTGATTACCTGTCCCAGATATACCACTAGATAAAAATAAACCAATAACATGAGTATATCCTTTATCTTTTAGTTGATCTAATAAATTAAACAAATCTTCTCCAACTGGTGAAGAAGTTTTAATTACTTTTTCATCTTGAATCGCATAAATATCATTAGAAGTAATATCTACACCATCTCTATAACTCTTTCCATCATATTGAATTTGTATTGGTAAAACATGTATATCATATAACTCTCTATATTCTTTTTTTATATCACTACATGAATCTGTTATAATTGCAATTTTTTCCATTTGTATCTCCTTAAAATTATTTTGAACTTCATACTAATGGAACTTATTATAACTATTTGTATATAAAAAGCAAGATTTTTAAAAAATAAGTATCGCATCAATGATATGCGAAACACATTGAACTACTACCGATCCCATCATTAATGCTCCTAAAATGATTGTAACTAATCCCTTATTTGATAATTTTTCCATAATAGTTCCTCCTTTTGTTTCTTTAATTTCAACTTTTAAAATTTATTTTTATTAATGTATCTTTTTAAGACACTTATAATATAACTCCATCTCTAAGTTTCGTCAATACTTTTGTGTCTTTTTTAGATATTTTGTTTACTACATAGTCTATAATATGGTAATATTAAGACACAAGGAGTGATTAGATGACAGGTGAACGTATTAAAAAATTAAGAAAAGAAAAGGGTTTAACTCAACAACAACTAGGAGAAATGCTCGGTGTTCAAAAATCAGCAATTGCAAAATATGAAAACGGACGTGTTCCAAATTTAAAAAAGGAAACACTTTCCCGACTTGCAGAAATATTTAATGTTACTCCTAATTATTTATTAGGTATTGATGAGCCAGCCTATCATGGACATAGTCATAATATAGATATTCCCTTATATAGTGATGTTTGTTGTGGAGATGGTATTTTTGTTGAAGACAATATTGAAGAATATATTTCTTTACCTGAATCTCTATTAAGTTCTCGAAAGGATTACTTTTGTCAATATGCTGATGGAGATAGTATGATTGATGAAAATATTCAATCTGGGGATCTTATTATTTTTGAAAAGACACAGCAACTTAATAATGGTGATGTGGGATGTTTTGGCATTGAAGATAATATTGCAACATGTAAAAAATATTTTAATGATTCTAAACAAAATTGTATTATTTTACAACCTGCAAATGATAAATATTCTCCAATTATTATTAATGAATATAATTATCATGAATTTAAAATCATTGGAAAACTTGCCCTTGTTATTTCTAAAAGAAACTAAAATTAAAACTCCGTTTCAAATGAAACGGAGATTTTTTTATTAATTTTAATTATTTTACTGTAATTAATTCTAAGTAAGAAGTAGTTCCAGCAACACCTGGTGTACCAGCAGTAACAATGATTTGTTCACCTGGTTCAACTAAGTTTTCTTTAGCGATAACTTGAGCATATTCAATCATAGCAGCTCTTGTATCCATTTGTTTACATAATACTGATTTAACACCCCAGTTAATAGCTAATGCTCTTGTAGTTTGTTCATTTGGAGTAGCAGCAATAATCATAGATTTAGTACGATATCTAGACATTTTTCTAGCTGTAAATCCTGAATCAGTGAATGCAACGATTGCAGCAACGTTGAATTTAGATGCGATTTCAGCAACTGACATACAGATAGCTTCACTTTGATCTAATGAAGCAGTTCTGATTGCTTTTCTTTGTAATGAAGCATAATCTAAAGTTCCTTCAGTTTTTAAAGCAATTTTAGTCATAGTTTCAACAGCTTCTACTGGATATTTACCTTGAGCAGATTCACCAGATAACATGATTGCATCAGTACCATCATAGATTGCGTTAGCAACGTCAGATACTTCAGCACGTGTTGGTCTTGGGTTTTCTTGCATACTATCTAACATTTGAGTAGCAGTGATAACGATTTTACCTGCAGCACGACATTTATTGATTAATTCTTTTTGAATTAATGGTACATCTTCAGCAGGAATTTCTACACCTAAGTCACCACGAGCAACCATGATACCATCAGCAACTTTTAAGATTTCATCCATGTTTTCAACACCTTCGCTGTTTTCGATTTTAGCGATGATTTGAATTTCAGGACGACCGTTTTCAATTAATAATTTTTTAACATCTAAAACATCTTGTGGACGTCTTACGAATGATGCAGCGATGAAATCAACACCTTGTTGACAACCAAAAGTTAAATCTCCGATATCTTTTTCTGATAAGTAATCGAATCCTAATTTGATTCCTGGAACGTTGATTCCACGTTTGTTTTTAACAACACCATCGTTAGCACAGATACATACGATATCAGTACCATCAACATGATCAACTAATAATTCTACTTGACCATCGTTTACTAAGATGAAACCACCTGGTTTAACATCTTTATATAAATCTTTATAAGTGATTGTAAATCTTTCACTTGTTCCTTCAATATCTTCTACACAGATAGTAGAGACTTGACCTTTTTTGAATTCAGTTTTTCCACCAACGAAATCACCAGTTCTAATTTCAGGTCCTTTAGTATCTAATAAGATAGCTACGTTTTTGTTTAATTCTTTGTTGATTTCTCTTAAAGTTTTAATTCTTCCCCCATGTTCTTCGAAATCACCATGAGAGAAGTTTAATCTCATTACGTTCATACCAGCTTGAACTAATTTAGTTAAGACTTTTTTATCTTCAGAAGCTGGCCCAATTGTACACACAATACGTGTTTTCTTTTTTCTTTCTTTTTCTAATACCATCCTAATATCCTCACAATCATATTTTCATTTAAGTTTATATTAACGAAGTTTAATAGCATCTTCGTAAATACTAAAGTCAGTTTCACGTTTATGTCCTAATACTTCAGTAATTGGTAATCCTTTGATTTGACCATTTACTTCACTTACACATAAACCACCTTTTCCAGCTTCAAGTAATTCAACGGCATAAACACCCATTCTTGAAGCAAGAACTCTATCTCTTGCTGATGGTCTACCACCACGTTGCATATGTCCTAAAACGTTTGCACGAGTTTCAAAACCAGTTGCAGCTTCAACTTTTTTAGCTAATTCATGTACATCTGTAATATGTTCTGTAATAACAACGATTGCATGTTTTTTATCAGATGCTTTTGAAGCTTTTAATACTTCAATTACTTTATTTTCATCAAAACCAATTTCACTAGTGATTACCATTTCAGCACCATCAGCGATACCTGCATTGATAGCTAAATCTCCACATCTACGTCCCATAACTTCAAGAATAGTACATCTTTGATGAGAACTTGATGTATCTCTTAATTTGTCTAATGCATCAACAATTGTATTTAATGCAGTATCAAATCCAATTGTATGATCAGTATCAGGAATATCATTATCAATTGTTCCTGGAATACCGATACAGTTGATACCCATTTCAGTTAACTTTAATGCACCATTGTAACTTCCGTCACCACCGATAACAACTAAAGCTTCCATTCCTACTTCTTTCATTTTTTCAATTGCTTCTTTTCTTACTTCAGGATCTTTGAATTCAGGGAATCTTGCTGATTTTAACATAGTACCACCAATATTAATAATGTTACGTGTGCTATGACGATCAAACTTAATAAATTCTCCATCGTGTAATCCTTTATAACCAAGTTTTACACCATATACTTCAATTCCTTTATTTAAGCATGTACGCGCTACTGCTCTTACAGCAGCGTTCATTCCTGGAGCATCTCCTCCAGAAGTTAAAACTCCTATACATTTAACCATAATGTTCACTCCCTATTTCATAACATTTCATACATAGTGATTTTAGCACAAATCATGACTTTTCTACAAGAATTTTTACACATTTATTATGCTAAATCTTATTGTTTTATCATAATTGGCATACTCATTGTAAATATTGTGTTAAGTAAGCGCTCTACTTTTATTTTTTCGCGAGCATCTTTTTTCAAAGTATAGATTTTAATTAAATCATCTTGGGTGTATTGACTGGTAAATAACGTTATCTTTTTATTTTGATTACGATATGTCAATACAGCTGCTAAAACTTCATCTCTTGACCAGCCTGTTACATTTTCTCCACCTAGATCATCAATCACTAAATAATCTACATTACGAAGTTCCTCTATATTATTATCATTTCCAAATTCATTAAAAGAATTCTTTAAATCGATTAAATATGTAGGAAAATGCACATATCCTAAATGATATCCTTGTTTAGCAAGTGATCTTGTTAAAAAACCAGCTAATGTTGATTTTCCACAACCAGATGGCCCACAAATAAATAAACCTTTTTTTGACGTATTCGATAAAAAATGATCAATTGTACTTGCAAGTTCTTTGTTCATAATATCTTTAATTGATTTTAAATCAGATAATAATAAATCATCACTCACATTTGAAACAGTAATATGACTTAAAATATTTTGCTTTTCTAATATTTCTTTTCCATACTTACAAGGGACAAGTACTGTTTTTAAATGATGATTTTCAACATGAACCGCTTGCTTCATTCCTTTAGAAACTTTATGACATTGATAAAGCCCCATACAATCTTTACATTTTTGCACATCTTCTTGAAAATCTAAAAATTCAACCCAATTTTCTTCTATAAAATCTCGTCCTACTTGTCCATCAGATAAAACTTTCATTATGTAAGGATCCTTTATAAGTTCATTGATACTTTCTTCTTTTTGTTTTTGAAAATTTTGATCATCATCAAATAAATGTAAATCTTGTAAACTTTGCATTTTTTCTCCTCCTAGTCATATTTTTCTAACATTGCAAGAGCATCTTCATCAATATTATCAGCTGTTGATTTTTCTTGAGAAACAATTTGAATATCTTTTGTAAAATCATCCCAGTCATGATGTTGTTGATTTTGATATTTCAAATAAACTTTTCCTTCTTCTATCGCTTCTTGAACTGTTTTTATTTTTTTTCTTTTCCATTGACTTCCTAAAGCTTCTATAAAATTTTTAGGTAATGATTGATTACACTTTTGAAGTGTTGTTTCTATTAAGACATTGACAACTCCTGGCTCTAATTGTAACGTTGTTAAAACAGATTCGACAACTTGAAGATCTCTTTTTAATGGTTCTTTACCACCCATTTTATCTTTTAATAAATCATAAGGTGAAATATTTTCTAAATAATAAATATGTTTTTGTAAAGAAGATTCTCCCTGTTTTTCACTTTGAAGCAAAGGTGATTGCTTATGAAATACCTCTGTAAATTTTTCTGGCATTTTTAAATCATAATAGTTTCGGCAGTTTTGAGCCAATAACCGACTATTTAAATGATTTTCAATCATTGATTGTTTGACAAGATCTTGCATATCTAAAGCATTGATATGATATAAGATTCCTAATTGTTGAATTATTTTTTCATCTTCTTGATCAAACATTTTCTTAGATAATTGTAAATTTTCAATGCCTTGATAAAACAACGTTAGATCATAACTATTTTCAATAGAATTTTGTATTTTTTGTTTATATTTTTTTTCTTTTAATATATTTTTTTCATGATGATGAATTTCAAAAACATCTGTAAACGATGATGTCATTTCTTGATAATCATTTAAATTAACATTATACGTTTGAAAAATCGCTATTGTTTTTTCATATTCATCTTTCAATCTATCTTTCAATAAACGATCAAGAATTTGATGATTAATAAATTCTTGAGGTGATAACGGCATTTTCAAATCAAAAAGATAACGATTATCATTCGTTTGTTTAACATATGAACATACAAGTCCTACAGCTTCTAACTTATCAAAAGATTCCTGTAAAGAATTTAATGAAAATCCTGATAATTTACATAATCTAGAAATCAAAGAAGGACTTTTTGTAAGTGTCATTTGATCCAATTCACTATTGAGTGTTAGATAAAGAGCAGTAGCTTCCATCCCAATCAATGGTTGATAAAGTTGTAAAACTGTTTTATAACCTGTTAAATCAAGCATATAACTACTTCTTACTTGATAAACATCACTCGTTAATAATTTCTTCATGACTGATCCTTTCTATAAATTCATCAATTTGTTTATATAACTCTTCTATCCCTTGATTGTTATCAAAAACAATATCAGCCATTTCTCTTTTCTTTAAAGAAGAAATTTGGTTATTGATAATTGTATAAGCATAACTTTCATCAATATGATCTCTTGCCATCAATCTTTGAACTTGTCTTTGTTCATCTAAATAAACAACAATAATTTCATCACACAAATATTCTAAATGAGACTCATATAATAAAGGAATATCTAAAAAGATACAATCTCTCTCTTTATTTTTTTCAATTTCTTCCTTCATTTTTAAAATCACATAAGGATGTATAATAGCCTCTAACTGTTTTTTAGCATTTTTATCATGAAAAACAATTCTTCCTAATGCCTTTCGATCAACAATTCCATCTTTAACACATCCAAATAACTCTTGAACCTTCAAAATACATTCTTGATCAATTGTTAGAGCATTTCTTGAAATCAAATCCGCATCAACAACAAGATAACCTCTTTCTATTAAATAATGTGTGACTTTCGATTTCCCACATGCAATACTTCCTGTTATTCCGTATACTTTCATCGTTTTGCCTTTTGACATATTGGACAATAATATGTTCCTCTTTCATTAATCATTACTTTTTTTATCTCATGTCCTAATGGACAATGCTTTTGCATATGCACTTTTAATTGCACTTGAAACAAACCATCAATTCCATTAGCACTAAAAGAGTGAATTGTCGTTCCACCTTGTAAAATAGCTTTATTTAAAATCTCACAAGCAACATCCACTAATTCTTTAACTCTCTTTTTACTTAAAACATTGGCTTTAGTATAAGGATTTAAATGCATTTGATAACAAATTTCATTTGCATAAATATTTCCTATCCCTGTCATAATACTTTGATCTAGAAGAACTGTTTTAATCGCTTTATTTTTCTTTTTAAGTTTTTGATAAAGCTCTAAGTAATCTATTTCAAAAGGTTCAGGGCCTAATTTACTTAAAGGCAGTTGATTTTTATAATCATCATGATCCACCAACTTCATTCTTCCAAACTTTCTAACATCATTATATCTTAACTCCATGCCCTCATCTAATACAAAGATAACATGGTCATGTTTAGAAAGTATATCCCCTTTTTTACATATTTGATACTTTCCTTCCATTCTAAGATGAGAAATAAAGGCAACATCCTCCAATTTAAAAATCAAATATTTCCCTACACGATCAATCTCTTTAAAAGTCTTATTTTTTAAAGTTTGCACAAACTCTTCTTGATCATCATCAATGATTTTAGGATATAAAATTTTTATATCTTCAATTTTTTTATTTAAAATAAAATTTTCTAATGTTCGTCGAACCGTTTCAACTTCTGGTAATTCTGGCATTTTTTCACCTACTTTAACTCATACCAATTTTTAGCGTATGTTCCTTCCGCTTTTAATTCCACTTTCATTTGATAGGCACTTTCCATTCCTTCTTTTACAAGTTTCATCATTTTATCCAATTCATCTTGATAAACATCAAAAATCAACTCATCGTGTACTTGTAAAATCATTTTTGATTTCATATGATTTTCTTTTAATAATTGATCCACTTTGATCATTGCAAGCTTGATAATATCAGCGGCTGATCCTTGAATTGGAGAATTCATCGCTAATCTTTTTCCAAATTCTTGTCTCATATAATTCTTTTCATTGATTTCTGGAATATATCTTTTTCTATTTAAGACAGTTGAAACATAACCATTTTCTTTTCCAAAAGCAATGCTTTTATTCATATAGTCTTTAATCTCAGCATATTTTTCAAAATATTTTTCAATAAATGATTTAGCTTCTTTAACAGTGACACCTAATTGTTCAGCCAAGCCATAATCAGACATTCCATAAATAATTCCAAAGTTAACAGCTTTTGCATTTCGTCTCATTGTTGATGTAACCTCTTCTTCACTTACACCAAAAACAACACTTGCGGTATGACGATGAATATCTTTATCATGATTAAAGGCATCTATTAAACTTGCGACATTGGCTAGATGAGCAAGTACACGTAATTCAATTTGCGAATAATCAAAAGATATTAAATAATCATATTCAGGAACAAACGCTTTTCTAATAAGTTTTCCTGCTTCTGTTTTGACTGGTATATTTTGTAAGTTAGGATCTGTTGATGATAAACGTCCTGTTTGAGTTAAAGCTTGATTATAAATAGTATGTGTCTTTCCATCAATAAAGATTTGTTCTTGTAACCCAATAATATAAGTTGAATAAAGTTTACTTAATGTACGATAATTTAGAACTTTATCAATAATTGGATGAACATTTTTTAATTTATTTAAAACATCTACTGATGTGGAATAACCTGTTTTTGTTTTCTTACCATTAGGTAATCCTAAATCCTCAAAAAGAACTTCTCCTAATTGTTTAGGAGATGAAATATTAAATTCTTTATGTGCCAATAAATAAATTTCTTTTTCTAATTGATCAATTTGTCCTTTAAAAGTATCTCCTAATTGTTTTAAAACATCTTTATCCATTTTAGCTCCTTGAAATTCCATATCCGCTAAAATATACGCTACAGGCATTTCAACATTTTTGTATAAATCAAATTGTTGATCTTTTTTCAATCTTTGTTCTGCTTCATTTTTTAATTCATAAATTGCTTTAGCTTGTAAAACATAATGTTTCGATAAGACATCTTCTTCAGGAACATGTTTTTTAGCACCTTTTCCAAAAACTTCCTCATCAAATTGTAAATCAAAATATTGATAATAATCACAAACGATTTTAATTTCATCTTTTAAAGAAGGATTTAAAATATAAGAAGCAAGCTGTAAATCAAAAGTATACCCTTTAACTTCTAATCCATGCCAACGACAAGCATTGATACATTTTTTTATATCATAACCATATTTTTCAATCTTTTCATCTTTTAAGAAAGACTTAAAGTTTTCATCATGCATAGCATTTTCTAAAGAAATATAATAGGCTTCATCTTTATTATAAAGACCAAATCCCAAAATAGCCGATTTATGATAATTCGTATCATAGACTCCTACAATTAAAGCTGTATTCTTTTTAATATTTGGCAAAGTTTCAACAATTTTATATTCTAAAGGTTTACTTTGTTTTGTTTCTGTAGAAAGAGACATTCTTTTAAGTAAAGAATTCATATCATAACGTCTGTAAAACTCTGCAAGATCATCATTATATTCTTGTCCTTCATATTTCCAAGCATCTAAATCTAATTCAACAGGTGCATCTGTTATAATTGTGGCAATCTTTTTAGATAAAAGGCCCAATTCAATATTCGTTCTAACTTTCTCACCCATTTTACCTTTTAATTCATCCATATGTTCCTTTAGATTTTCTATTGTCCCATATTGATTTAATAACTTCAAAGCCGTTTTTTCACCAATTCCTGGAATTCCTGGAATATTATCAGCACTGTCTCCCATAAGACCTAAAAGATCTCTCATTTGATCAGGTTCTAAATTATATTTTTCTTTAAAACTTTCAACTGTAATAACTTCATAATCATTGGTCTTTTGAGGCTTTTTGTATTGTTTAACATTTGAATCGATCAATTGCATCATATCTTTATCATTTGTATAAACAGCTACTTCCATGCCTTGACTTGACGCTTTTTTAGAAATTGTTCCAATAATATCATCACCTTCATATCCTTCTTTTTCAATATAAGGAATATGATGAGCTTCTAAATATTCTCTAATCATTGAAAACTGACAAACAAGTTCATCCGGTGTTGGCTTTCTTGTCCCTTTATATTCTTCCAATAGCTCACTTCTAAAAGTCTTCCCTTTTGCATCAAAAGCAACCACAATATACTCAGGATTTTGTTTCAATAAACTTTCTAATCTATTAGCAAAACCATAAACTGCATTGGTTGGTACACCATCTTTATTGACCATTAAATTCCCCATAGCAGCTGTTGCATAATAACAACTAAATAACCAAAAATTCCCATCTATTACAACTAATTTTTCCATTTTATACCTCATTTACTTCTTTAACATTTTGTACCACTAAAGAAAGCTTATCTCGATAATTCATCTTTCCTTCAATACATACAATCTTATTTTTTTCTAATAATGTCTTATATCTTTGATACGTTGAAGAAAAAACGACTCCCTCAACATTTCCTGTTTCATCAAATCCTTCAATAAAACACATTTCATTTCCTTTTTTATCAACGATCACTTTGACCCTTAATAAAGATAATAATACTCTCACATTTTTTGAGACATACTCATTTAAATTTGCGACTGCAAGAATTGGTTGATTGATTTTTTGTTTCATATAAGCTAAAGGATGTTGTGTTAAATACACACCTATCGCTTTCTTTTCTAATTCTAAACGCACCATTTTATTTTCTTTAATAATTTCTAAAATAGGTGGTTCATCAATACCAATCATATTTTTTAAATGTGCATACTCTGTAATCTTTTCTAAATTAGCTTTTAAAGTCGCACGATTAAGTCCAAATTCATCAAAAGCACCCGCATCAATTAAACTTTCTAACATTAAACTCGTGATTTTCTTTCCTTCCATTCGCGAAACAAAATCAAAAATATCTTTAAACAAGCCATTCTTTTGTCTTTCTTCAACAATTGCTAGATAACCTGCCTGTCCTACATTTTTAATAGCTAACAAAGAAAAACGTAAATCACCTTCTACTTGTTTAAAATAATGTTCAGAATAATTAATGGATGGCGGTAAAATTCTAATTTGATATTTTTTAGCTTCTGCAATATATTCCATTTTATGAACATCACTATTTTGTTCATTAGAAAGAATTGCTCCATAAAAAGATAAGGGATAATTAGCTTTTAAATACGCAAGTTGATAACCAATTAAACCATAGGCAATTGCATGAGCTTTATTAAAGCCATAATCCGCAAACTTTTCAATTAATCCAAAGATATATTCCGCCTGATTTTTTTCATAACCATTTTTTAAAGCACCACTTATAAATTCCTCTTTCATTGATTCCATTAACCCAAGTGTCTTTTTAGAAGTTGCTTGTCTTAATATATCTGCTTTAGCAAGTGAAAAACCAGCAATTTTTTGTGCTACTTGCATTAATTGTTCTTGATAAATAATAATACCATACGTTGATTTTAAAATATCTTTTAAATCATCATGTGGGTATTCCACTTTTTCTTGATGAAATTTTCGAGCAATATAATGAGGAATTTGTGACATAGGTCCTGGTCTATATAAAGCATTGGCAGCTCCAATATCTTCAATACTGCTTGGCTTTAATTTTCTAAATAAATTCTTCATCCCTGGTGATTCTAATTGAAAAACACCTAACGTATCTCCATTTGATAACATCTTAAATGTTTTTTCATCATTTAAAGGAATCGTATTTAAATTTAAATGAACACCTTCATACTTTTCAATATTTTTTAAAATATCAGAAATTACAGTTAAATTCTTCAATCCTAAAAAATCCATTTTTAATAAACCAACACTTTCAATATAATTTTTAGAATACTGTGTCAATACATTTTGATTAGGACCTTTTGTTAGAGGAACCACTTCATTTAAACAATCTCCTGATAAAACGACCCCTGCAGCATGCATTGAAATATTACGTGGTAAATGTTCTACAAGATAGATTGCCGGTAAAATCTTTCGTAACATTTCTTCTTGATTGACCATACTTGCAAAAGCATAGGAAGATTCATAAACTTCTTTTACTGTTTTTCTATTTTTTCCTTGTGTTGGAATATACTTTGACATCATTTCTAATTTAGGTAAAGGAACTGAAACGACTTTTCCTAAATCTCTTAAAGCAACCTTAGGCCCATAGGTAGCAAAAGTAACAATTTGTCCAACATGTTCTTGTCCATACTTTTCTGTAACATATTTAACAACTTCATCTCTTTTATCATCTTGAAAATCAATATCAATATCAGGCATTGAAACACGCTCTTCATTTAAAAAACGTTCAAATAATAAATCATATTTTAAAGGATCAATATTCGTGATTCCTAAAACATAACTCACTAAACTTCCAGCAGCACTTCCTCTTCCTGGACCGACTTGAATATCATGTGTTTTCGCAAATCTTACATAATCAAAAACAATCAAAAAATAATCATTGAATCCCATTTTAGCAATGACTTTTAATTCTTTTTTTAAACGTTCTATATAAGTTCTAGGAACTTCTTTTCCTTTAAATCTTTTCTTTAAACCAACAATACAAAGTTGCTGTAAATAATTTTGGCTCGTCACATTTTCAGGTAAAGGATAGTGTGGTAAATGCATTTGATTGGTTTCAATAGTGACATTGCATCTTCTTAACAAATCATTTGTATTTTCTATAATTTCGCGATCAAACAATAAAGACATCTCATAAGCATCTTTTAAATACATCTGATTTGTTTGTACTTTATAATTTCGATCAATTTTTTCGCCATGGATACTTGCTTGCATTAAATCAACCGCTATAGCATCTTGTGGATATAAATAACATACTTCATTCGAAGCACAAACCTTCACTTCTTGTAAAGTGGCAAGTGCTTTTAAACGTTCATTTAAAAATGATTGCATTTTTAAATGATGATCTTGAATACAAATATAATAATTATCTTTAAACATTTTTTTAAATAACGCAATATATTTTAAAGCCTCAGATTCTAACTCTTTTAAAACAAGCCTTTCAACAATTCCTTCTTTACATCCAGAAAGAATAAAAAGATGTTCACGATATAAAGATAATCTTTCTAATTCAATCGCTTTACGTTCACTTAAATTAATATCACTACATATTTTCATTAAATCATGATAACCAATTTGATCTTTTGCATAGAATAAAAAAGGATAAACTTCTTGATCAATAAGTACATCCCCTTGCATTCCAAAAATAGGTTTGATGTCATAATGATGACAAGCATTAGAAAATTCAATCGCACCATACATATTATTGATATCTGTTAAAGCCAATGCTTCCATATGCAATTCTTTCGCTCTTTTACATAAATCTTGAATCAAAATCGTACTATTTTGAAAACTATAACAACTATAGATATTCAATTCACCAATCATGTTGCCACCACCTTTTTCCATATTATACGCTAAATCATCCTTGATTAAAAGAATTACAAAAATGTTTTCAAAGATAATAAAATTAAAATCAAACCAACATATAAAGTTAAAAATAAATACAACATTTCAAAAAAAGAATACGTTAAAACAAGCATAACAAACAACCTATAGATATATAAAATAACTGCATAGTAATGATAACGAATCTGTAAAACACAAAATCTTCTTTGCCAAATGATAATGACAATAGAAAAAAACATCGCTATAAAATGAAAAGGTAAAAATAACGAAGACAAAATAATTTGCAAAATCAAACAAATCCCTACTAGAAACTGCATTTTTTTGATTCTAATTAACATAACACCACCATTTTATTTTATGAAAAAAACAAAAAAAGAGCACTTATTTAGCATGCTCTTGTAAACTTTTTGCAAGCTGTGCTGGACAACTTGTTGGTTTTGCTCCACATTTGATGTCTTTTAAACGTTCAATAACTTCATCAACTTTCATACCCTTTGCTAGTGCAGCAACTCCTTGAGTATTTCCTGAACATCCACCTGTAAAGATAACATTTTTAACAATCCCATCTTCAACTTCTACATGGATATTTCTTGAACAGACACCTCTTGGTGTATAATCGTATTCCATTTTTATTCCTTCTTCCTATTTTCTTGTAAGTTTAGCAATTGATGTCACATATGATTGATACATATGACTATCTACTGCTTTGATCTCTTCTACTTTATAATATTTTGATAATTCTTGCAAATCTTTTGCAAGCATAGATGTAGAAGAATTCATATAAATGACTGTTTGTACTTTTCCAAGTCTTAAAGTATCCTTTAATTCATTAGAAATCCCATTGACTCCTTGAATAATCACTGTATCATACACTTTCTTTTTTGCAAAAGTAACCATTTTCTTAATTGGTTGACCATAAACAAATTTAATATTTTCTTTTCCTAATAATTTAGCATTATAAGTAGCACTTTCAATATTATCTTTCTTTTCATCAATAGCAACAACTTCTTGATCTAAATTCATTTCTAAAATACCATTTTCACAATTAATAGAAATAATCTTTTTACTTCCTTTAACCATTGTTTTAACAATCTTATTTCTAATTTCAAAAGATTCTAAATGATCTGGTAAAGTTGTTTTAACAGACATAATATATTTTTTACCATCACAAATAAATTCTTCTTTCGTATTTCCAAAAATCTTCTTATAACCTTGACTTTCAAAATCTTGATATTTAGAAGTATTAATTGACATAAATAAACCATTGACTTGTTTTAGTTTTTTAATATCACTTACCACTTCATCTTTTAAACCGTCTTTCCCTGTAATAATGATGACTTGTACTTTATCTTGGAAAACACGTAATTTAATAAATCTTAAACCTGTTCTAAATTTATCATTATATGTTTTACATTGATGATTATTAAAAACTTCTTCTAATTGTAATAATGTTTGATTAATTAATGGATGTTGTTTCATACACCCTGTCATCACTGTTAAATATTTTGTTTCTCTTTGATAAATTCCAAAAGTAACTTTTCCTTTAAAATCTACAATAGGTAAATTGGCTTGTGTAAGGAAACCATTTTTTTGATTCATCCCAATAATTTGATCAATCTTAATTTGTGAACGATCTAATTCTGTATACTTCTTTAAAGATTCTTTAATTAAATCTTTTTTATGTTTTAATTGTGCTGGGTAAGCATAATGTAATAAATTACATCCCATACATTCTTTATTCGCACGACATGGATTTTTAACACGCATTGGTGAAGGTTTAATGACTCTAATTAAATCACCAAAATAATAATTTTTATTATTGTATTGTTTGGCATCAATTTCTACTTCTTCATTTAATAATGCCCCTTTAATAAAGACAATTTTACGATTAATGTAACCAATACCTTCTCCATTGATTCCCATTTTTTTTATTTCAACTGTTGTTTTCATATAGCCTCCTTAAAAAAGGAAAAGCATCTTATTGATGTTTTTCCTCTCCTTCTTCCTCTTCTTTCATTTCATGTATTATTAATCTAAGAAGTTCAATTCGATTCTTATGCATCTTTTCGATAATAATTGTAACTCCTGGAAATTCAATTTTATCTTTTATTTTAGGAACACCACTAAACTCTCCTAAAACAAGACCACCGATTGATTCAAAATCTTCCGATTCAAAATGAGTATCAATTTCATCATTGACCTCATTTAAATTTAAACTACCATCTACTAAATACTCATGATCATTGATTTTAACAATATCATCACTTGCATCATCATATTCATCATCAATTTCACCAACGATTTCTTCAACAATATCCTCAAAAGTAACAATTCCACTCATAACACCATATTCATCTAATACAATAGCAAGTGTTGCATGTTCCTTTCTCATTGAAGCAAAAACATCATTGACTTGATTAAATTCATAGACCACAAAAGTCTCTCTCATATACTTTTTAACATCAAAATGTTCTTTATCAATATCGATAAACAACAAATCTTTCATATTTAAAACACCAATAATTTCATCAAAAGACTCATCATGAATAGGATATCTAGAATACTGTGCATCATGATAAACATTCATTAATTCATCATACGTACAATCATCCGGTAAACTTTCAACATGAATACGTGGTGTCATAATCTCTTTGATTTCAGTTTCACCAAATTCAAAAACATTATGTATCATTTCTTTTTCTTCTTTTTCTAGAACACCTTCTTCATGTCCAACTGTTACAATTGTTTTCAATTCTTCTTCAGTTAAACTAGGGCCATGTTCTTGATTACCACCTAAAAGTTTAATAATAAATCCTGTAATAATATTCAATACAAAAACAACTGGTTTAGTAATTACACAAACAAAACGAATAAATGGTGCTAAAGCAAAAACTAATTTATCAGCGTTTTGAGTAGCAAGAGATTTAGGCGTGATTTCACCAAAAATCAAAATACACAATGTTACAACACCTGTTGCGATTGCAACTGTTTGTGCACCATCTCCAAAAATAGCCATAATCGTTGCTGTTGTAAGTGACGAAGCACCGATATTTACTAGGTTGTTTCCTACTAAAATAGCACTTAATAAACGATCTTGATCATCTAATAAAGACTCTACTAATTTTGCTTTTTTATTTCCTTCTTCAGCAAGTGTACGTATTTTAATTTTACTTACCGATAAAAAAGCTGTTTCACTACAAGAAAACAACGATGATAAAATTAATAAAATGATTAATGATATGATATTCATTATCTGGGCAGAATCCACTTTTACATTTCTCCTTTGATTCTATTATTGAAAATTATAATAGTATAATTACAAAAATTTGTCAATATTCCATTATTTTTGTATAAAGTTTATGTAATGATGATAAAAATCATCAATATCTTCATCATATACAATTAACACTTTTTTACCTTTGATTCCTAATTGATAATGACCAATTTCAACAACTTGATCAAAATACATTGATTTTCTTTTTTTAAATTTCTTTAAAACATTTTGATACGTATTATACCCAATTTCATCGCTACGCCATGAACCTTTTTCTTCAACGATTTGGTCAATCTCTTTATCACTTGGCATTCTTGTTTGTCTTTCACGTTCAAGAACCAATTCTTTAAAAATATTTTTTGAAACAAAAGTATTTAAACATTGATAATAACCTTCAAAAGAATAAATTGCTTCTCCATCATCTTTATCTTTACCGATTTTTTGAATAAAAGTTGTCGTATCAACAAGTAAATTTGAATTATTTTCATCTATCCTTTTATTTTTTGGCAAAGTGATCGTCATTTCTTGTTTATCTAATTTCGAAAAATCAATTTCATTATACAAAAAGTTGACTCCTACAAAAACAGCAACAGAAACAATCACTGCTATTTTCTTTTTGATTGGATTTTTAATTAAAGGAATTTTTGTATTAATAATTGTCGCAAATAATGTAATTAATATAAAATAACCCGAAAAGCTTAAAAGTGAACTTAAATTATTCATTTTCAAGACAAATAACATTCCAATCATCAAAATAGCTAAAATATCTATAGCAATGCGAACAAACCCATCTAAATATTTAAACTTTTGATAAGAATATGTTCTTTTCTTTAAAGCACGTCTCTTTAAATAAATAAACAATGCTGCAAATAGCCATAAAAAACAGCCTACATAAATAAGAAACAAACTAAAACAAACATTTAAATTTAAAAATATCGAACCCCAAGAAAAACGGTACAACCAAGAAAAGAAACTTGTAAAACCATAAAAGATCATAGCCGCAAGAATGCACATAGCAATTGCCCATGGTTTAAACATTTTTAATTTTGCCTCACATAAAACATCTTCATCACTTGATAAATCTTCCGCATCTAAATTAACATTTCGATAAATATGCATATCTTGCATACAACAAACATGTTCATATCCTAAATGGTCTAAAGTTTCTAAATAGTCATCCGTTAATGGATTATAGTCAACTTGATATTTATAAACTTGTGAGGATTTTTCAAACTTAAAAAATGAATTAACTGATACAAGATTCCATCCTTTTTTAGACATTTTATCTAGATAAGGAATTAATATTTCATCATAAAACAATCTATTTTTTAAAAATGTATACTTATATTTCATCTTCATAATCCTTTTTCATAAACAAAATAATTTGTTTTTGCATCTTTTCCTTTTCTAATTCAAGTCTTTCTTTTCCTTTTTGAGTAATTATGTATATTTTTCTTTTATTTTCTTCTTTTAATAATTGAATATATCCTATATTTTCAAAACGTGGCAACAATGCATAAAGTGTTCCAGCACCAACGCTAACATCACCTTCCGTCATTTCATTTACTTTTTCCATAATTTCTAAACCACATAAGGGCTCATATAATGAAAGTAAAATATAAAACATTTGTGGAGTTAATGTTTCAAATTCTTTTCTCGCCATTTTCTCACCTCTTTTATCGAATATCGATAAATATTTCAATCTCATTATATCGATATTCGATAATAAAAGCAATATAAAAGCGGACTTTTGCCCGCTTAATTTCTAACATATGCTTTAATAACTTTTATTATTTCATCATTTAAAGGTCTAATTGTATATTCTTTAACATTTGCAGGAACAGTAAATGTTTCTGCATAATGTACTGTATAAGGTTCAAATTCATTTTTAGGACTTTCAATAAGTGCTGTTTGCCCTTCAACTAAATTTAACATATTAAATCCATGGTCTGTTTGATGATCACTTGTAAAACGACGTGTTTCTATAAATTCTAATTCATGTAAGCCTGTTCTTTCTTCAAGATAATCATCTCCATCATGAATCTCTTCAACATGATTTACTAAATTATCTTTAACCCAAGATGTTGTTCTATTCCATTGAATATTTTTTTCACCATCTTCAATATGAATCGCTCTAGGTAAACCATCTAACACTAGACGATCCCAATTCCATAATTTAAAAGTAAAAATATAAGGTGTAACACTAATCTCTAAAATCATACAATTCTTAGAAGAACAATGAATTGTTCCTGCAGGTATTAAGAAATGATCATGTTTTTTAGCATGAAACTTATTGACATACTTTTCAGCATTAAATGAAATATGACTTCTTGAGCACATTTTAAATCTGTTAACATTTGATTTTTATCAATACCTTCTTTTAAACCTAAATAGACACCACCATCATCTTTACAATCTAATAATAATAACTTTCATCTTGAGTATAAGTCATTCCAAAATGAGATTTAATATATTCAGTTAAAGGCTGCACTTGTAAACTTAAATTTTCTCCATCAATTGTATCTAGAAAATCAAAACGAATAGGAAATTCAGCACCAAAGCGACAATAATTTTTCATTCCTAACAACTCTACTGGTTGATACAAAACCTAATCCATCGCTGGAATTTCTATACGTGTATCTCCAAATCTAAAATAAAGACTATTTTCTTCTGGAACACCATCAAAACTCCAAGCATAGTTATTTTGTTTTTCATCAAGGTCACAATTCTTTTTCATCCATTGTCCACCCCAAACTCCTGGATCAAAGTAAGGAACAAGTCTAAATGGTCGTTGAGTTGTCTTTTTTTATGCACTTTTTAAGGCATTTCCAGTAACAATTTTAGGGTTTCCTTCTTGATTACTATCAAGAAAATAATCAATATTTTCAAAAATATCCATTTTATGCTTATCAGCAATTCTCCATTCAATAAAGAAATTTCTCTTTATCTTCTTTAAAACATCTTCATCATCATTATCTTGTTTAAAATTAGGCATACCTTTTCGATATCTCAATTGAATTTCCCAACGAGAAAGATCACAATAAATCAAAGTATCACCTTTATGAATGTAACTCACTCCAACACCATAAACCAAAACTCTACCTTTATGACTAGCAAGTGATTGATATTGAGCCAATTTTATATCATCAATAAAATCATCCATCTTTCCATAATACATGACTCCTCTTACACGATCTTCTGTTAAAAAAGGGTTCATCATTTTATTAAGCTCATCTTTTTCATAAAATACATCTTCACTTTTAATCACGAAATCAGGTTTATAAATTTCTTTAATTAAATCAAAGATTTCGTCATCGACGCCAGGATAACAATCTACAGTTAAACAATAATTTTCTTCTTGTCCTAGATTTTCTAAATATTTTTTATTTCTGTTTTGCCTATACAAGCTTCATTTTCATATCCACTTATATTTATTTTTGGAAATTTATCATAATTCATTACTATCACCTAAATTCCTTTACACTTGTTATTTTATATTTAAATTATATCCCATATCATCATATGAATCTACAAATCTCAAAACATATTATTCCCCTAACATAATAACAATCGTATCTCCTTCTTCAACATACTCACCTTTTCTTGGCAATTGATCAATGACCTTATTTCCTTTACCAACAAAAGTAAAGCGTAAAGAAATATTTTGAACTTCACTTCTTTTTTTACCAATATAATTTTCTACTTTGATTGTTCTTTTATCCATTATAGAATATGATTTTTGTCTTTGAGATTTTACCTTTTTGACATTTAAAGCAGGTAAAATATCAACAAACATCTTTCTAGCGATAGGAGCAACTGTTGTTCCACCATATTGAATACAGTTTTTAGGATTATCCATTGCTACATACAAAACAATTTGTGGATCATCAATAGGAGCAACGCCAACAAAAGAGAGAATATAACCACTTCCAACATAGCTTCCATTAACCGCCTTTTGCGCCGTTCCTGTTTTACCACCAATACGATAACCATCTATATAAGCATTTCTACCTCCACCATCAGTCACGACACTTTCTAGCGCATCTCTTACTTTTTTAGATGTTTCTTCTTTAATAACATGTCTTTTTACTTTCTTTTTAACTTGTTCAACAATTTCATTATTTGAACTGTTACTGATTTCTTTTAAAATATGTGGTTGTAACAAATAACCACCATTGACACAAGCACAAATAGCAGTTACCAATTGTAAGGGCGTTACAGATATGCCTTGTCCAAAAGCAACGGTCGCTTGTTCAAGTTCATGAAAGTTTTTATAATCAAACATAATCCCACATGATTCTCCAGGTAAATCAATTCCCGTTTTTTCAGTTAAGCCAAAATTTTGAACATATTGATACAATCTCTTTTTTCCTAATCTCCTACCAATTTCTACAAATCCTGGATTGGATGAATTTTGTAAAACTTCTCTAAAAGTCTGCAAGCCATGCCCTCCTTTTTTCCACGATTTGATTCTTGCGCCTGAAACATATTCATACCCTTTATCATAATAAGTATCTTTATCCATATCAAATAAATTTTCATTTAAAGCACTTGAAAAAGTTATGATTTTAAAGGTTGATCCTGGTTCATAAGTTTTCCAAATAGGAATATTTTGATTATAAATATCTTTATCCTCATTTTGATAATCATTAGGATTAAAGTTAGGATAACTGGCGATTCCTAAAATCTCTCCATTTTTAGGATTCATCGCTAGTGCCCAAATACCATCTGGATGATACGTATCATAAGCATTTGATAATTCTCTTTCAATGACATCTTGAACTCTTTTATCTATGGTCAAAGTGATATTCATTCCACTTTGACTATACGTATAATGACTTGGATACATTTTTAAATTATGACTTTTAGCATCCATATAATAATCAATCGAACCGTTTTTTCCTTTTAAAAACGAATCATATTCTAACTCCAATCCTAATAATCCTTGATTATCAATTCCAACAAAACCTAAACAATGACTTAAATAATTATTTCCCGGATAATATCTTTTTGTATCTTTAATCAAATAAACACCTGATAAATGCAATCTTTGTATTTTACTTGCAACTTGATTATCAAGTTGTCTTCCTTCTGGAGAAATTCTTTGAATCGACACCTTTTTATTTAATTTTTCTTTTAAAACATTGACATCTAAATTTAAAATTTTACTTAATTCTAAAGCTGTTGTTGCTTGATCCTTTATTTGACTCGGTACAACAACCAAAGAAGCCGTTGTAAGATCTGTTGCCAGTACATTTTCACTTCGATCATATATTTTCCCTCTATTAGCTTGTACAGGAAAAGACCTTTGCCAAGACTCTAATGCTTTATCATAAATATTTTTACGATCAATGATTTGAATATACCCCACTTTAAAAATAAGCGCTAAAACAATGAGATAAATACACATTTTAATGATTTTGATCTTATTAACAGATTGTTGAAACAACATAAATCTCACCATTATAAACTATGAAAAAAAAGAGGAATCATTCCTCTTTTAAGATATTGCTACTGTTAAACTATCACCGCTATGAACAACTGTATTCTCGCCAACACTTTGAGCAGTTACATGTCCACTTGTGCCATCAATCGTTAATTGAATACCAGCAAGCGAAGCATAAGTTTGTACTTCTTTTTTAGACCATCCTATTAAATTAGGAAGTGTTATATCTTTTCCTTCTGTTTTGATAAATACTTTATCACCACTTGTCACTTTGCTTTTAGCAAGTGGATATTGTTCAATAACAGAACTTCCATTACCGATAATTTGAACACTTAATGATTTTGATTCTAATTTAGATTTTACATAATTAACAGATTGATTTGTATAGGAATCTAAAGTACAGCTTTGATCAACTGCTGTCGTATTTTTAGCATTATAGCGATTTACTACTTGAAGTGCTTCATTCATTGTTTGTTTAACAATATTTGGCATATATTGAGCATATGAATCTCCTGATTTAAAAGTTAAAAACATCACGACTTGAGGATCATCATAAGGAGCAATCCCTACAAATGAATGCATATATAAAGTTGTACTATAACCACCATTTTCAACAACTTGTCCTGTCCCTGTTTTACCAATCATACGAACATCATTATCCAAACGATAAGTCTTCCCTGTACCTTGTTCATCTTCAATAACACCTAACATTAAATCTTTTACTTGACTGATTGTATTTGTTGAAAAGATTTGTTTTGAATATTTCGGTGTTGCTTGATAGACAACTTTATTTGTTTCAGGATTGACAACTTTATCTACAATATGTGGTTGAACCGTTTTCCCATCATTTCCAAAAACACTATATGCTTTTAAAAGTTGATAAGGAGTGACCGTAGAACCTTGACCAAATCCTGTCGTTAAATATTCAAGTCTTCCAGCATTTTTTCTTGTATAAGCATTGATTGATGATGAACATGTAAGTCCATCCATTGTATCACCTTGGAAAAAGCCTAAATCATTTAATTTCTCTGTTAAAACATCTTTTGTAACATAACCTTGATCCAATAAATTACAAATAGCTACGTTACTTGAATGATACAATCCTTGATCATAAGTAATTGTACCCCAACCTTGACCACCATTATGATCTTTAATTGTGGCTACTAATTTATTTCCATAATAAACATTATAACTTCCTGAATTATAATAAGCATTATGATCATATTTACCTTCTTCAATAGAATCAGCATAAATAAATGGTTTAAAAACAGATCCACATTCAATTGTTCCTTCTAAAAAATAATTATTGAATGTTGATATATTTCTTTCATTAGGATTAAAAGATGGATAGGTTGACATTGCTAGAATCTTTCCTGTTTTAATTTCCATCACTCCAGCAGTCACAACTTCAGCACCACTTTCACTATAAGCATTAGACATCAAATAATCTAAATTTCTTTGAAGACCACTATCAATCGTTAAATAAAGATCATTTCCATTGGTTGGATCTTTCTCTCTTAAAGTTCCATCTACTAAAGCATATCCATTAGCGTCTGTTTGATAAACCTTATAACCATTTTTACCTTTTAATTGTTTATCATAAGAAAGTTCAAGTCCCATTTCTCCAACCATTTTCTTAACACTTTGATCATTATAACTTTTTGCATACCCTACAACATAGCTACAAAAATCACCCAATGGATAATATCTCGAATTAGACTCTACAAACTCTATTCCCGTAAGATTACAATCTTCTATTTGTTTTTTTACTGACGCTGATAAATTATTTCCTTTTGTCCCAAGTTCAATTTGATAACGTCCTTCATCCTTTGCTGTTTGTAATTTAGATGTTAATTCATTGACATCTATTCCTAAAATAGGACCTAGTTGACTAGCTGTTTTATTAACATCTTTAACATAAGCAAGATTTTTACCATAGCCTGTTCTTTGAGATGAAAGTACCAAAATAATTTTATACTTTTTAACATTAACAGCTACTTTTTCATGGTCACTTGTATAAATTTGCCCTCTTTGAGCATATTCAACAACTTCTTTCTTACTTCTATTTTTCGCAAAAGAGGCAATGTTCTCTTCACTGATCAAGTGTTTTCCCGTTGCCCCCAAGTATAAAATATTAACTACCAATGAAAAAATAAGAACTGCAAAAATAATACCCGTTATCTTTGCACTTTTGTATTTCTTCATTATTGCTGAGCTCCTGTTGTTGATGCTGTTGCATCATTTTGATAAGTATATCCTTTAGAAGTTGCAACTTCAGCAACACGATTGAATGAAACTAATTCTTGTTTTTGCATTTGTAAACTATCTATATCTGATTCAAGTGTGTCTATTTCATTTTGTAATTTTTGAATGGTTCTATTATATGAAGATTCAACTGATTTAACCATAATAATTCCAAAAACAAAAACAACAATTGTTACAATTAAAAACACTTGTGCAAAAGATTCAAATCCTGTCTTTCTCTTTTTCATAAAATAACCCTCTCTATAACTCTCAATTTAGCTGAATGTGCACGATGATTATGAGTCAATTCATCATCCGATGCTATAATCGGTTTTCTATTAACCAATTTAAATTTAGGTTGCATTTCTAAAGGAATAACTGGTAATCCTTTAGGAACATCTTTTAATTTTGAAACTTCATTAAATGTATATTTACATATTTTATCTTCTAAACTATGGAAAGTAATAACCGAGATTCTTCCATTTAAATTTAAAAGATCCAATGCATCTTTTAAAGCAATATCAAAAACATTTAATTCATCATTAACCGCAATTCGAAGTGCTTGAAAAGTACGTTTTGCTGGATGTCCGCCTTTTCTTCTAGCATAAGCAGGAATTGCTTCTTTAATAATATCTACAAGTTGAAAAGTTGTATCAATAGGATGTATTTCTCTTTCCTTTTCAATTTTTCGAGCAATTTGTTTTGCAAATTTTTCATCCGCATATTTATATAAAATTTCTACAAGTTGTTCATAACTATAATGATTAACAATATAATGTGCATCCAAAGATGCCTCTTGGTTCATTCTCATATCTAATCGAGCATCATAGTTATAACTAAAACCTCGAGCCCCATCATCAAATTGAGGTGATGAAACACCCAAATCAAATAAAATTCCATCTACATGTTCTACACCACGAAGATGGAGTTCACTTTTTAAATTTTTAAAATTGGATTGGATAATTGTAAATTGATTACCAATTTTCTCCAACCTTTCTCTTGCAGCTTCAATCGCATGAATATCTTGATCAAAACAATATAAATGGCCGGTTGTTAACTGTTTTAAAATCAAACTTGAATGACCAGCTCCTCCAAGTGTACAGTCTACATAGATACCATCTGGTTTGACATTCAATCCTTCAACTGCTTCATTTAATAAAACTGTAACATGGTTGAACATTCAAAATCCTCCTATAAACTAAAATCATCTAAAGATTCTAAAATATCATCATAACTATCTTGATTGTCATTATAGTATTGATTCCATTTTTCTTGTGACCATATTTCACCATGGTTTCCTGCCCCAATAATGACACATTCTTTTTCTAAGTGTGCTAAAGTGCGTAAATTTGTAGGAATGTTAATTCTTCCTAATTTATCAAATTCGCACTCACATGCACTTGAAATGGTAAAACGAATTGCTTTTCGAACTTCTTTTTTATTAGAAGGTAAAGAAAGGAGTTTCGCACAAAACGGATCCCATTCTTCTTTTGTATAAAAAGCAAGGCATCCATCAAATCCACGGGCAACATAAACAGAACCTTGACATTGATTCCTAATTTTAGATGGAATCGTCAAGCGTCCTTTTGCATCAATTGAATGCTTAAATTCACCCATGAACATCACTATCACCCACTTTTTACCACTTTTATATTCACTTTTACCACTTTATACCACCATTATATACTTTTTAAATCACTTGTTCAATAAATAGATGTGAATAAAATATAGAAGTTCACATTTCTTGTGAACTAAAAAAGGTAAAAAAAAATCACCCTTTGGGTGATCTTCTTATTTTACTTTTACACCTTTGTAAGTTCCACAATGTTTACAAACTCTATGAGACATTTTGTATTCTCCACATTCTGGACATACAACTAAAGTTGGTGCAGATAATTTATCATGTGTTCTTCTTTTATTTCTTCTTGTACTAGAAACTCTTCTAAATGGTACTGCCATCTTTATATCCTCCTATTGTTTAAAATAATCTTTCAATTTTGCTAACCTTGGATCAATGTATTCTTCATCATTATCCTCTTGACCATCGAGTATCTTCCAACCCTTACCTGATTCCTTGATGTTAGCATCATCTTTTACGACCCTCATGGGCACTTCTAACATGATATTTGAAAATACGACAGGCGTAAAATCAACAACATCTTTCTTTGCTTCATGAACGTCTTCAAGCGGATCAGGCTTTTCAAATGAAAATACTTCCGTCGAATCGATATCAAATGGATAATCAACATCTTCCAACGTTAACGCACACGGAAGAATCATTGTTCCCTTAATATTTAAATCAACATATAATCGTTTATCTCTTGTATCAAGATTCCCGGTACCTGAGACGATGACGTCTTTAAGGCCGTTAATATGGGCATACTTTTCAAACATTTCACATGGAAAAGTTATTTCTTCTTCAAAATCAAATGTTCCTTTGTGTTTAATAATCCACTGCAAACTATACTTCATATTAATCACCTTTCCATAACCGCAAAATCTATTATATAGAAACTCACATCATAAGTCAATCTAAAAATGGCCTAAAACAACATTTTTCACTTTTTAATGAAGTTCTTCTCCATTATAACAAAAACTTTAACTAAATCAACACTATTTTAAATCATTTTTTCAACATCATTTAAAACATCTTTATTTTGCATAATTTTAATCAATTTATCAATCTTTCTTTGATCTAAAGATTGATTTGTTACTTTTGCAACCGTTTGAATAAAATCTCTCATATCTTTTTCATTATTCAAATCTTTCTTTTGTAAATCGTTTGCTAATTTAAAAATATCTTCTTTTTTCACATTTGTTTTTTTAGATACACGATCTACAAGTAAATCTTTATCTTTCATAATATCACCACTATATACTATGAAAAAAATAAATAAATGTTAAAAAAAGAGACTTAGTCTCTTTTTCTACAAATGATATGAATTGGTGTTCCTTCAAACCCAAATGCTTCTCTTAATCTATTTTCTAAGTAACGTTTATAACTAAAGTGTAAATATTGTGGATCATTTGAAAATAAAACAAATGTCGGTGGGCAAACTGCTACTTGATTAGCATAGAAGATTTTTAATCTTCCACCATTAAATGTCGTTGTTGGATTCATTAATTGTGCATCCACTAAAACATCATTTAAAACGCTCGTTTGCACTCGTTTTCTTGAATTTTCATAAGATTCTTGAATTAATGGGAAAATTTGATCCACTCTTTGACCTGTTTTAGCTGAAGTAAAAACAATACGTGCATAATCTAAATATTTAAATTGTTCATAAATTTCTTTTTGTTTCTTTTGCATTGTTTTTTCATCTTTATCAACTAGGTCCCACTTATTATAAACAATGACAACGCCTTTACCTGCTTCATGGGCATATCCAGCAACATGCTTATCTTGTTCTCTAATTCCTGTTTCACCATCAATAACAACAAGAATAACATCACTTTTTTCAATTGATGTCAAAGCTCTTAAAATTGAATATTTTTCAATATTTTCATAAACTTTACCTTTTTTTCTCATTCCCGCTGTATCTACAACACGATATTTTTGTCCATCTTTCACAAAAGGTGTATCAATGGCATCACGTGTTGTTCCTTCAATATTAGAAACAATAACACGTTCTTCCCCTAAAATAGCATTTGTAAGAGATGATTTACCAACATTTGGTCTTCCAATAATTGAAAAACTGATTTCATCTTCATTAGTTTCTTCATCTTGTAAATCTAATTGATTAATAATTTGATCTAATAAATCTCCAATTCCAATCCCATGTGAACCAGAAACAGGAATAGGATCACCAACACCTAATGCATAAAATTCATATATATAATCTCTAAATTGATTATCATCAATTTTATTAACAACTAAAATAATTGGTTTTCTTGATTTTTGTAAAAGACGTGCTACATACTCATCTTCTTTAGTAATACCTTCTCGACCATTAACAACAAATACAATAACATCTGCTTCTTCAATTGCAATTTCTGCTTGCATTTTAATTTGTGTTGTAAAAGAAGCATTTTCTAATTCAATACCTCCTGTATCAATTACACTAAACTCTTTTGTAAGCCATGAAGCTTTAGCATAGATACGGTCTCTTGTTACACCTGCAACATCTTCAACAATTGAAATTCTTTCTCCAACCATACGGTTAAAGATTGTTGATTTTCCAACATTAGCACGACCAACAATTGCAACTACACCTGCCATATTATTCCTCCCTTGTTTTATTAATTAAAGTTAACACTTGATCAACAACTTCTTCTAACGTCATATTCGACGTATCAAGTTCAATTGCATCATCCGCTTTTTTAAGTGGCGAAATAGCACGATGCATATCTTGATAATCTCTTTGTTCAATTTCTTTTTTGATTGTTTCTAAATCAGCCTCTAAGCCTCTTTCTTTATTTTCTAAATAACGTCTCTTCGCACGTGTTTCTACACTTGCTATTTGATAAATTTTTAAATCTGCATGTGGTAAAACAACTGTTCCAATATCTCTTCCATCCAAAATAACATTCCCAGTTTCAGCCATTTTTCTTTGCTCATCAACTAAAAACGTTCTTACCGCTTGATATTTAGAAACACAGCTAGCTCCAAGTGAAACTTCATCTGTTCTAATTTGAAGGCTAACATCTTCATCATTTAAATAAACTTTATTATCAGCTGTAAGACGTATTTGAATATTTGAAATTGCTTGTTCAACAGCTTGTTCATCATTTAAGTCAATGTGATTTTTTATACAATAAAATGCAACAGATCGATACATTGCACCCGTATCAATATAAATGAAATTTTCCTTTTTAGCAACCATTTTTGCAATTGTACTTTTTCCTGCAGCACTAGGCCCATCTATTGCAACTGAAATTTTTTTCTTCATAAAATAAACACCCTCCTAAAAAAACTAAGGTCTTCCTTAGTTAAAAAAAACTTTGATATAAGATAACTCCAAGTAAAGCAATGAAAATAATGACTAAAATAACAATAATGACATTCATAACCTTAACAACTTTACTTTCACCTTTATTTTCAATAATCTCTTCTTCATCTTCAATAAAAGTATCATTTTCTTCAATATCTTCTACTGGATTTTCTTCTATCGTTTCAACGATTTCTTTCGTTTCTGTTATTTTTTCAGCTTGTTTTTCTTCTACTTCTTCAGATTCTTGTTGTAAAAATTCTTCTGCTTTTTTCACATCTTCTTCTGGTGACATCGCAGCTAATTTTTCCATAAAAGTCATTTTTTCTTTTGGCTCTTCTTCAACTTTATTATTTACAAACATTCCTTTAGCAAATTCTTGTGTGGCATAGCTTTCAACTGAATCTATCTTAATTGTATTTTTTTCAGGTTCTCTAATTTTACTTAAAATATCCATTCTTGTATTATATTGATCTTGTTTACCAACACTTTCTTTCGCACTTTTAAGAGCTTTATCAAGTTCAGCTGAACCTTCTTCTCTCATTTGTTCAAATGTTTTAGTTTCTGTTAAAGTATCTTCTAAATTTACTTCTTTTTCTTCCTTATCCTTTTTCATAAATGACAAAAAATCATCATCGTCACCATCATTTTGAACTGGTTCTACATACTTTTCTTTAGAAATGCCAACTTCTTCCTTAAGTCCATCTCTTAATTCTTGGTATTTTTTTACTCTTGAATACGTCATTTTCCCACCATCCCTCGCCATTATAACATAATAATCACTATAAAAAAATAAAAGAAGCCTAAGCTTCTTTAATATATTTACTTTTAAATCTTTTTTCAACCGGTCTTACAAGATAATAAACAGTTCCTGTAATAATTCCTTTAATAAAATTAAAAGGAAAATAAATAATAAAAATAGCTTGTCCATAAGGTGATAAAAAAGATAAAAATTTCGGAATTGAAATATTTGAACCATATTGTTGATTAAATGCTTGAATATCAACTGCAAAAGGTAGATTTGTATACCATGTCGGTTTTTGCATTAAATAAGTAGGTGTCACAAAGAAATAATTGATGACAAACATAATAAAAGCAAAAACAAGCATCGTTAAAACCATATCTAAAAAATAATTCTTTAAATTCTTTTCTGGATCAATTTTTCGAGCAAGCAATGAATATGTTACACAAATTGATAACGATGCAATCAATGCTGCAATTTGCCCAATAGCCATTGGTCCAACAGGTCCTTTAAATAAAATTGAAACAAAAAACTTACAAATACAAACAAATAAAGCTGGAACAAATCCTAAAGTTGAAATAGCCACCAATACGACAATTTCTGATAAATCCAAATTCAACCAAGGTGCAAAGGGATAAGGAATCTCAATCAAATTCAAAATCATCCCAAGAGCTGCCAGCATAGCCGCTAAAACCATTTTTTGTGTCTTAGTACTTTCCATAATAATTCTCCTTTAAAATAAAAAATATCATGAAAATACTAATCTCCATGACTAAAAACATTATTTAAAAAAATGTCTTTCTTCCATCTAGACTCTACTATCGGTAAAGGAATTACACCTTTTCTGCATCTGCTCGTGGACTATCACCACCGGTCGGGAATTTCACCCTGCCCTGAAGACTTTCTTTTCGCTTATTATTTTAACATTTCAACAGAAGAAGTCAAATCATATGATTTGATTTCTTTAGTCATAAGGTTTATATTCAACTGTTTTCTTTTTAAAATCAATAAACAATTGAAAAGCCTTTCGATCTTCATCTTCATCCCAAATTTCCACAAACTCAGGAGTCACTTCTATTAAAATTTCACTATCAACGTGAGAATAAGCATTATAACTTTGCCATAAAAACTCTTTATATTTCTTTTCAAAAACTCTTCCTGGTTCATCAACGACCAATCCTTTATTAACAGCAATCCCTTCAACTTGTGTTCCATTAAAACACATTGCAACACGATTATTTTTAAACAACTGCTGTGTCTTTCTAAAGTTCTTATCTGTCTTAAAATAGATTTTATCATTATAAAAAAGACAACTGACATTTCTCACCATCGGATAATTATCCTCGCAACTGGCAAGTGCCATAATTTTCCAATCTCCCATTTTTTGTTCCATAATTTTTTTAGCTTCTAAAAATTCCATCTTATTTCCTCCCTATATAATTCCTTGATATCCTAAAACAAATAAAATCATTGTCACTAAAACAACACCTACGACAAAGACATAACCTTTATAAACACTTCCTTGTCGATTTGATTTTTCAACCAAATGACTTCTTCTTAATATTTGAACCACTGGTTTATATAAGAAAAAGACAATGGCAGCATTCATCGTTGCTTTAATTAAATTAAAAGGTAATATTCCTGGAAGCAACATTGGTACAATAGCACTTCTTGGCATTCCATAATAAATAGGTGTAATGATATAATTCCAAATAAGCATAGATATTGTTGTACACATAACACCTAGAACAAGTCCTAAAATAGCTCCTTTTTGATTATGTACTTTTTTATATACAAAAGCAGCCATACAAGCAAAAGAACACGTTGAAACCATATTCATCAAGACATCTAAAATGTTGCCTCCCTTTAACATGATTTCAAAAATCGAACAAATAAAACTCATTAATAATGATGTCATTGGTCCATAAATAAATCCGCCAATAACAATTAAAATATCCTTGGGATCATACCTTAAAAAAGATACCGCTGGAACAATTGGAAATGAAATAAATACATTAACGATCATTGCCATGGCACAAAGCATCCCTACTGTTGTTATTTTCTTTGTACTCATTTTATATACCTCCTTTAACAAAGAAAACGCACCTAAAATAATCTTCTAGGTACGTTTTTGTATATAAAAGTATTACAAAAAACACTTCTTTCATCCAGACTATAACTGTTGCTACTGGAATTTCACCAGTTCGGCCATCTTTAGCTCTCGGCCATCTTTAGCTCGCGGAGTTTACCGCCAGTAGAGAATTTCACTCTGCCCTGAAGTATTATTTTATTGCTTCTTTATTATATAATAATTTTTCTTATTTTTAAAGGTCTATCAAACCATAATGTTTTAATGCATAGGCAATACCTTCATCATCCACATCTTTTGTCACAAAATCAGCAATGCTTTTTAACTCATCTCCCGCATTTCCCATAGCTACGGCAAGAGAGACATGTTGCAACATTTGCATGTCATTTCCCCCATCACCAAAAGCCATCGTATCTTTTAAATCAAGACCATAATATTCTAAAAATTTATCAATTCCTAATTGTTTTGTTCCACCTATTGGTGAAATATCACAAAAAGTTGGATGCCATCTTGCTGAAATACAATGAGGCATATGACTTAAGATTTCTTTTTCTTCATTTTCATCAACAAAACACATAATTTGATAAATCGATTTATCAATAACATGACTACAATCTCCGGCAGGATGATCATCATTATGAGTAATAGCATGAATTGCATCAACACGCTCATCACGATAGTTGAAGTATTTTGTATTTTCTTCTGTAAAGCCACAAGGAACTTGATGATCTTTTAAATAATCTAATAAAGCTTGTAGATCTTCTTTTTTAATTGTATTTGAATAAATAATTTGATTATTTGTATAACAATATTGTCCATTTAACGTAATATAACCATCAAAAGGAAAATCATTTAAAACATCTAATCCATCTTTTCCTCTTCCTGTTGCTATAAAAAGCTTGATTCCCTTTTCTTTTAACTTATATAAAGCATCAAATGTAGATTTAGGAATCTGATGATTTTTAAAACTGACAAGTGTTCCATCGATATCAAAAAAAATTGCTTTTACCATATTATATACCTATATCTTTCATATTTTTTAAACGTTCTAAATAGCGTTCAATACGTTTTAATTCTTCACCGCTTACTCTTTTAGCAGAATAATAATATTCAACAGAACTTTCCAAATTTTCTAATTCAATATTTTTCATTAAATAATTAATTGTTCCTCTATTACCATCTAATAAATGGACATGCGGTAATAATTGATGAAAACTATCTTTAAAATAATTAAAATGTGTACATCCTAAAACAAGAGAACCATACTCTTTAAAATCAAATTTCGAAAGTGCCTCTTTTAAATAAGCAAGTACTTCATCACTATTAAACTCTTGTTTTTCAGCAAAGCGGACAAGTTTTGGTAAAGCAACCAAATCAACTAAATGATCTTTATCAACTCTTTCTACCAAGTCCAACATCTTTTTACCTTTAACTGTAATTGGTGTCGCACACACCAATACCTTTTGATTTCCATATAAATCAACTGCTTTTTTTACTGCAGGTTCCATTCCAATGATAGGAATATCATATTTTTTTCTCATCAAAGCAACTGCTGCACTGGTTGCTGTATTACAAGCAATGACAATGGCCTTACAATCATGATCAATCATAAATTGAATAATTTCATCTACATAGCCAATGATCTCTTCTCTTGTTTTTTCCCCATAAGGAACATGTTTTTCATCAGCATAATATATAAATTGTTCATGAGGTAAAAGTTGCATTGCTTCATATAATACTGATAAGCCACCTATTCCTGAATCAAAAATACCTATTTTCATATAATTCCTCTTTCAATCATTCTACATTAATTATAAAAAAAGATATTGCGTTAAGCAATATCTATTTTTCTTGAAGCGTAACTTCAATTGTTTTTTCTGTGCCACTACGATTAACAACAACTTTTACTTTATCTCCTGCTTTATGCGAGTAAAGTGCTGTTAAGAACGATTTATAAGTAGTAATATCTTTACCATCTAATTTAACAATAACATCACCTTGTTGGATTCCAGCTTTACTTGCAGCACCATCACTTGTTACTTTAACAACATAGATACCTTCATCAACAGATACTTTAACACCATATCTTTGAAGTTCATATGAAGAATAATCATTTAAAGAAACACCTGAAATACCGATAACTGGATGAGATACTTTACCATTTGTACGAATTTGTTCTGCAACTGTAATAACATCATTAATAGGAATCGCAAATCCCATACCTTCAACGCTTTCATCAGAGAACTTCATGTTCGTAATACCTACAAGTTCACCTTTCATATTAACAAGCGCTCCACCACTATTACCTGGGTTGATAGCTGCATCTGTTTGGATAACATTCATATCCCAATCATCAACATTATCATCATTTAAATCAACAGAAACTGTACGATCTGTTGCTGAAACAATACCTTGAGTAACAGTTCCTGAATATTGAATTCCTAATGGTGAACCAATCGCTAAAACTGTTTCTCCTTTATCTAATAAATCAGAATCTCCTAAATCAATAACACTTACATCAAAGCTTGGTTGACATCTTAAAATAGCGACATCACTATATTCATCACTACCTACAACTTCTGCATCTACATATTCATTATTTGAAAATACAACTTGTACTTTGTTTGCACCATCAATAACATGGTGATTCGTAATAATATAGGTATATTTACCAGTTTGATCATAAACGACCCCACTACCACTTCCAGATTGTGTTTCACTCGAAGAACTTGAATTATCACCAAATCCAAAAGCATTATTTGTTGTATTTTTATAAACAACAACTCCTACAACACTATCACTCGCTTTTTCTACAACACTTGTTGTATCTGTTTTAACATCATAATTGACTTGTTTTACAGTTCCTTTATTTGTAACGGTCGTTGTACTATCATTCGATGATGACATCATATTATAAAAAACATAGCCATTCATTACAAAGGAACAGACAATAGCAACTACTAATAAAATTTTTACTATTTTTTTCCATTTCTTTTCTTTAGGTTTATCTTCATCAACTAATATAAAATTATTGTTATTATCTTCGTTCATAATATTTCCTCCTTTTGATGCTATTATCATAAAAAATAAATATGTCTAAATTATATCCTCATTGTGGGAAACTTTGGGATTTATAGGCAACTTGACAGTAAAAGTCGAACCTATCCCTAAAGTACTTTCAACATCGATCGTTCCTTGATTCAATTCGACGATTTTTTTAACAATACTTAAACCAAGTCCCGTTGATATCTTTGAACTTCTTGATTTATCTACTTGATAAAAACGATCATAAATATAATTCAGCTTATTTTTAGGTATACCCATTCCTTCATCTTGTACACTTAAAACAAACATATTATTTTCTTTTTTAGTTTTAATTGTAATAACACCATCATTAGAGTATTTAATTGCATTAGAAATAAAATTACTTAAAATTGTTTTAACCGTTGAATAATCTAAAATAACAGGTTTTTCTATTTTATTATGATAAATAAGAGAAATATGTTTTTCTTTAGCCATTGGCTCAAATAAATCAATACTTTCTTTAACAACAGCTTTGACATCTAATTCTTTAAAATCCAATTTAACTCTTGTTTGATCTAATCGTGATAATTCTAAAATATCATTAATGATATTTTGCATACGATAACTTTCTTTCAACAAGATATCCATAAACTCTTGAAATATTTCTGGTGAATCTAAACCATCCCTTTTTAATATTTCTACACTTCCAATAATAGCTGACATCGGTGTTTTAAGTTCATGAGAAACATCTGACAAAAATTGTTTTTGCATATCTTCAATTTCTTTCATTTTAGAAACGTCTGTAAATAAAACAATCGTTCCATCAAAAATAAGATGTTCTTTATCAGAAAAAACAGGTGAAGATTCTACTTGATAATATCTCGACTGTATTTTTACAACTGACGATAACGGTCTTTCAAAAACATAGCATTGATCTACTAAATCAAGCATCTCACCTACAAATATATCTTTATAATATCTTCCTTTTAAATGTGGTATTTCAAAGCCTTTTCTAAAACTTTGATTGGTAAAAGCTATTTTCCCTTCTTTATCAATAAATAACATCGGTAAATTCATTGATCGAATCAATTGACTTAATATCTTTTCATGATATTTATTTTCAATTTCTACTTCCTTTATTTCATTATCCTTTTCTCTTTGAAAAAAACGTCCCATTCGTTGATAATGACTTTCTAATTGATAAGCATTGATTGCACATACAAAGATAAAAAGAAGCATGATATAAAGACTGTAAGCCTTATTAAAATAACAAAGTAATAAAGCAACAACTCCCATCAATACAACTTTCAAATAACTTTTAGTCATCTTTTTTCACCAACTTATATCCAACTCCCCTTACAGATTTAAAAGAAACTCGACTTTCTTTTAACTTTCCTTTTAATTTAAAAACATGAACATCAACAATACGTGTATCTCCATCATATTGAAATCCCCATATAGACTGTAATAAAGTTTCTCGGGAAACAGCTTCTTTAGGATGTTCCATAAACATTTTTAATAAATCATATTCTACTTTTGTTAGAACAATAACATGATCATCAATTGTCACTTCTCGATTTTTAGTATTCATCATAACATCTTCAAATTTAATTTCATCTAAAAAATGTTTATGATGTCTTCTTAAATGAGCTTCAATTCGCGCTATTAAAACTGCTGATTGAAATGGTTTTGTTAAATAATCATCTGCCCCTGCTTCTAATCCTTTAATAATATCTTCTTGTTCACTGCGTGCCGTTAATAAAATAAGTGGTTTAACATAATCATTTTGTCTTACTTCTTTAATAATAGAGACACCATCTTTATATGGAAGCATCCAATCAATCAAAACAAGATCATAATCATTTTCTAAAATCTTCGAAACAGCCTCTTTTCCATCATATAAACTATCTACTAAATAACCTTTTTTTCTAAGTTCATAGGCAAGTATCTTATTGATGGACATATCATCTTCAATTAATAATATATTATTCATTATTCCCATCGTATCTTTCTATTATTCTTTGAACAACAGGGTGTCTTACGACATCCATCGCTGATAAATGAATAAATGAAATCCCTTTGACCCCTTCTAAAATATCTAATGCACGAATAAGTCCAGAAGTTGTATTTCTTGGTAAATCGATTTGTGAAATATCTCCTGTTATAATCATTTTTGATCTGAATCCTAAACGTGTTAAAAACATTTTCATTTGATTATCTGTTGTATTTTGCGCTTCATCTAAAATAACATAAGCATCTTCTAAAGTACGACCTCTCATATAAGCAAGAGGTGCAATTTCAATAACACCTTTTTCCATAAGCTTTTCAGTTTGTTCAACACCTAACATATCGTATAAAGCATCATATAAAGGGCGTAAATAAGGATCTACTTTTTCTTTTAAATCTCCTGGTAAAAATCCCAAATTTTCTCCTGCCTCAACAGCTGGTCTTGTTAAAATTATTTTTTTAACTTCATTATTTTTTAAAGCTGCTACTGCAAAAACAACAGCTAAATAAGTTTTTCCTGTTCCCGCAGGTCCTATTCCAAAAACCACATCATTATTTTTTAAAGCATAATAATAACTCTTTTGTCCTAATGTTTTAGGATAAATAAGTTTTCCATTATATGTTCTAGCTATTTTTATATGATAAAGTTCAGATAATTGATCCAACTTATCTTTTTCTACAAGTTTTTGAGCATAAATAACATCTCTTCTTGAAATAGAAACCCCTGAAACAATCAGTTTTAACAAAGAATAAATGACTTTTTTAGTTTTTTCAATTTGTTGTTGACTTCCAACAATTGACATTTCATCTCCTCTTAAAGAAATTTCAACTTGAAAATGATCTTCTAAAACTTCTAAATTTTCATCTTTTACCCCAGATAAATTAACAAGTTGTTCAATGTTATAAGCTTCTAACTTAACAATTTCTTTCATGAATCCTCCCTAATTGCAATATCCTCTATAAAAACATATTGCATCTTTAATACATATTTCTTCTCTATTATATCATATGATAGTACTTTTTCCCTGTCAATTTTTACATCCTTTGGTAATTGACTTCTTATTTTAAAAAGCAAATACGCAAATATATCTTTATCTTTAACATTTGATGACGAAGCCTCTATATATTGATAAGTATAAGCTTCTACACTTCCTAAAGTGGGAATCATTTTTATTTGTTGTTTCGTATCTTCAATTTGATGTGAAATCAAAACATCTCCTTTTTTTACATACTGATTCACTTTAACTAAAACATTTCCTTGTTTGACATCCAATTGACGAATAACCCCATCTTTTTTAGCGATATAATCTTGATATTTTAAGACCGTCTTTTGATTATGACTAGCGGGTGTATATTCAACATGTAAAACACTTCCCTTTTGATAAACATTTAAATAATCAATTTTGCTTTGATATTTTCTTTTTAAATGATCATAAAGTTTATTGATTTGAGGATAGGTCAATTTAGGATGCATCATTTGTATTTGTTTATTGAGGTCTTTTTGAAGTTGATTGTTCACGATAGAAAGAGAGCCTGTTATTTTATAGTCATAAATATAATGTGGTAAAATAAAAAGTGTGCTTATAAAAGCAAGTGTAAAAATGATTTGTGGAAATTTAAAGATAAGAAATAAATAATGAAGTAGGCCTATACTTTTTTGAATAGGTAAATGCATAGAAGATGTGATATATCTTTGATAAATAGGAACGTAAAATGAATAACGTAATGTATCAAGTTGATGTAAATGAAAAAGTGTGAGCTGATGTTTTTTGGTTTCTTTTAAAAATGAAACAATATCATTTGTTTCAATAACAATATAATCATAGCCTAAATTCATGAAAATATAATTGATGTAAACTCACCCATTAACATAATTTCATCTTGACTATAGTAACGTATTTCAATATTTTTTCCTTTTATTGAAATAATTTGTTGATTCATTTTACATTCAAAAATCGTTGATTCTAATGTAATAATCAACTGATAATGTTTAATTAAAATTCTATTTTTTTGTATACAAAGCATTCTATCACCTATTATAAGCTATGATATTTCCTTTTCATTATGTATAGAATTTTATGATTCGATCTTTTTATAACATCAAAAAAGTCAACTTGTAATGTTGACTTTACTTATTTTGATCTTTTCTTCTTAATAATTCATTTCGATAAACAACGAGATCTTTATAAATATCACTTAATGTTGAAAAAACCCATTCTACTCTTTCATCAGGAATACGATTTCTATAAATAGAATCTAATTCATGATGAAATTGTTCATGAACTTTCAAAGCTTCTTTCCCTTGATCTGTTAATCTTAAGTAATAAATACGTTGATCTTGAGTAGATTTTTCTTTAATAAGAAAACCTTTTTCTACAATTTTTTTAACAGCTGTCGTAAGAGTTCCAAGTGTTACATTCAAATGATTCGCAACAGCTGACATTGAGGGACTTGATTCTTTATCAACAGCTTCTAAAACATGCATTTCAGACATCGAAAGTTGTTTAAAAGGTCCTTGTTTTAAATATAATTCCTGTATATCCATCGCAATATTAAAAACATCAACAACTGTTTCTATCGTATCTACTCTTTGTGTCATCTTTTTCTCCTTATTACTCTTCGTATTTTCTAATATATTGATAACCGATACCACCAATACCCATATGAGCTCCAACTACAGCTGGTAATTCTCTTACAAGTATTTCACATTCTCCAATTTGTTCAATCAATTTTTGTTTCATTTCTAATGCTAGTTCTTCATTTAAAACATGTTCGATTGCAAAAACATAATCCTTATTGTTAACCTTACATTCATTGACCATGTGATCAATAATTTTTAAATTTGCTTTTTTAGTCGTTCTTACTTTACCAAAACTATCAATTTTACCACCTAAACTATAGTTTAATTTCATAATTGGTACAATTTTTAAAAGCCCAGCTAACGCTGCAACAGCAGGAGTAATACGTCCTCCCTTTTTTAAATGCTCTAAATTAGGAACCATAATAATCGTTGCTGAATCTTCTACAAGTTTTTCTAGAATATCTTTTATTTCTTCTGGTGATTTTCCCTCACGAGCAAGTTTTGCTGCAACTTCTACAAGATATTTTTGATTACTCGCTGTTCCTTTTGTATCCACTAATGTTACTGGCATTTCTAACATATCACACGCAAGCTTCATTCCATTCATGGTTGAAGAAAGTCCTGTAGCGATAGGTAAACCAATAACATGACTATATCCTTGATCTTTGATTTTTTGAACTGCTTCTTGCAGTGAACCTGTTGATGGTTGAGAAGTCATCACCATAATATCGTCTTTTTCCATACGTTTAAAAACATCTATACTATGAATTTCAATATCATCTAAATAACTTTTACCTTCCATAGTGATTGTTAGTGGTGCAATAAATATTCCTTCATTTTCTCTTGAATCTACAGGAATTTGACATCCACTATCCGCTAATATAGCAATTTTTTCCATACTCTCCACCTCTTCCTCATATAATATAACAAATTATGGATTATTTTTAAAGTTTTATGTTATCATAAAAGTCGGAAGGTGAAAAAATGAAATCTATTGAAAAAATAACTGAACACACATTAGTCATTAAAAAATCAGAGTTTATTTGTACGCTCATTCCTTTAAATGATGAAGAAAAAATCAATGAAACTATTGATTATTATAAAGAAAAATATAAAGATGCTACACATAATTGTGTTGCCTATCTTGTAGGTACAAAAGAAAGAGCCAATGATGATGGAGAACCATCAGGTACTGCAGGTCTTCCAATGCTCAATGTTTTAAAAAAACAAGAACTCAGTAATATCATTGCAATTGTTACAAGATATTTTGGAGGCATTAAATTAGGAGCTGGAGGTTTAACACGCGCCTATAGTCAAGCTGTGGCTGATGCTTTAAAAGAAGCTAATATTGTTGAAAAACATTTAATCGATGTCTATGATGTTTCTCTTGATTATAGTTTTACTAAAAAATTTGAGCATCTATTAAAAGTAAATGACATTGATTGTATAAATAAAGAATACGATGAACAAGTCACTTATCGTCTTTATATTGATGATTTGTCTTTCTTTGATACAATTCAAGATTTAACAAGTAATCGTTACAGTAAAGAATTTATAAAAAAAGAATATGTTCCTGTAAAATAAATATGTATTTAGCCTGTTGACAAAACAATTTTGTTGACAGGCCTTTATTGTATAAGAAACAATTATTCAATGGACTATCCGTCCATTGAAAGAAGAAAAAAGGAAAGATAAAATAATAAAAAAAGAAGAAGGAACATTGTCGTAAAAACAGATGTTGATGGTGTCTGTTGTCTCTTCAGTATCGAACACCAAAGTACGATCGATAAGAATATGGTGATTCGATATGGCAACTATGAAATGACGGAGTATTTAAAACAATTAAAAAACAAAAAACTTAAAAGATTAGTTCCTCAAGTTATGATTGTTTTTTATACAGGAGATAAGAAATGCTTTTTAGGAAAAGGGGGATTAACAAATCCTGAAGGAATAAGAAAAATACAATTAAATAATAGTAATTCTCTTGGAAAGAATTCATGTATAGCAATAGAAATAGAAATAAAATTAGAAAGTTATTCAAACAAAGAAATATCTTTTATTTTAGGAGCAGAGAAAAGTAATATAGATTGCAAAAATTTTGCTTACAAATATAGTAAAATTCAAAATTGTAAACAAGAATTAGAAAATGTAAAAAATTATTGGAAATTTATATTAGGAAATTTGCAATTATATACACCAATAGAATCTACAAATATAATGTTAAATGGTTGGTGTTTATATCAAACTTTGTCAAGTAGACTTCTTGGAAAAAGTGGATATTATCAATCAGGAGGTGCATACGGATTTAGAGATCAATTGCAAGACACATTAGCTTTAAAATATATATTACCACAGAAATTAAAAAATCAAATAATAGAGCATAGTAGACATCAATTTATAGAAGGCGATGTAGAGCATTGGTGGCACAAAGAAACAGGTAGAGGAATAAGAACTAGGTTTTCAGATGATTTATTATGGCTTCCATATATGGTAATAGAATATATTCAAACTACAGGAGATCATTCAATTTTAAATATAGAAACTCCATATTTGAAAGGTGAAATTTTAAAGTCAGGTATTGATGAAAAATATGATAAATATATGCCATCAGAAAAATTGGGAACAATTTATGAACATTGCATAAAAGCAATAGAGAAAAGTTTTAATTTTGGTGAAAATAATTTACCTAAAATAGGCTCAGGAGATTGGAATGATGCATTAAGTACAGTTGGAAATAAAGGAAAAGGAGAAAGTGTATGGTTAGGATTTTTTCTATATAAAATTTTGGATAGATTTATTA